>Ga0207695_10000462_pt1 | contig 88318 bp, 69 predicted proteins | sample KBSC54metaG_FD_184354 | JGI IMG/M metagenome (GOLD analysis project Ga0207695, IMG submission 184354) | Corn rhizosphere microbial communities from Kellogg Biological Station, Michigan, USA - KBS C5-4 metaG (SPAdes) (version 2) | ecosystem: Host-associated > Plants > Roots > Rhizosphere > Soil...
GGGATCAGGTTGAAAAGTTGGGGGATTTGCAGAAAAGTGGTTGATTTGCGGTCAGATGAAAAAAGGACAGGATACGACCAAAGAATTGATGGGTTATTTGTTGCCAGAAGGGACATTGGAATATTTTGAGCTCACCCATATAGTAAAGGACAGAGAAGGAATAGTATTGTTTTTGGAGGAGAAGAATCTTCCGCCGGCAGAGTACAACGGTCGAATACTTCATTCCAAAGGTTTTTTACCTGAAGTCCGGGTACAGGACTTTCCAATCCGCCAGCATAAAGTTGAACTGAGCATAAAACGGCGCCGTTGGGAAGTGCAGCCCGAAGGGGAGATCATAACCCGCGACTGGGACCTGGTCATGAAAGGAGCACGACTCACCAAAGAGTTCGCGCTTTTTTTAAAAGATGCATTTAAATAATCGTCCGGTCAGTTGCCATCAGCTAGGCCAGATGTACCAGCTGGATGGCAAGCAGCTTCAGCAGCAATACAAGCATCATATCAGCGATTATAAAGACTGGGACCAGCGGGAGCATGCTACAGAATAGATGCTTTTTGAGCAGAATATGGGCACTCACCTCAGTATTGATGAGACGGCCTTGTCCAATGATGAGCTATATACAGTGGTTACCATAAATCCGCCAAAGGCCGCAAAGGCGCTGTCATAGCGATGATAAAAGGTACCCAGGCCGACAAAGTGATCGAAGTATTACAGCGCATAAACAAGCGATTGAGACAAAGGGTGCAGGAGGTAACCCTGGACATGACGGCAGGGATGCACCTGATCGTCAAACGCTGTTTTCCTTACGCACACCGAGTTGTGGACCGATTCCATGTACAACAACTGGCCACAGAAGCTGTACAGGAAATACGCATCAAGCACCGATGGCAGGCTATAGATGAAGAAAATGAGCAAATCAGGCTGGCCAAAAGCAAAGGACTTGACTAGCGTAAACTACGCAGCAACAGAACCCTTGTCAGTCTTTACGACTTTCCGTAATTCGCTCTGTAGAAAGCCCTTCAAACTTAAATCTTCATCCAGTTCAGGCCAATGGACACCGGTACCGCCGGCAATCAATCGATATTGCTGTAATTGAGATTTATTGGCACTCTTTAAAGAAGAATATGCAGATAAACTTTGGTTAAGTACAACCTTGGTATTAAGAATGACGAGCATCATATCCTGCTCAGGATGAAAATCCAACGCCTCGATACGCAATCCCTCATTTATAATAAGGCTTTCGATCGCATCAAATTGATTATTTCCCGAAGTAGTCATACCATTTTTTAATAAAAACCGGGAAATTCTCCCTGGTTATTTGCATAATATCGTTTTGTTCCCTAATGCTGAAGCCTTTGAAATAAGCGATTAAAATTGAAGGCTCAAGCCATATTTTGCCCTCAGCATTGCCTTTCTCCACATGAATATGAGCCGGCTCATTATTCTCATTGCTATAAAAAAAGAACCGATATCCGTCAATTCGCAGAACCGTCGGCATCAGAATAAATTTAAGATTAAATACTTGAATTTCATATATATGAGGCCAAACAGCAAGCGAAAACACTGTACAAAGTTAAGCAAATCAATAAATTATCCATAATAAGAGTCCCAAAATCACCGAACTAAATCTCAAAAATTAACCAACGCCTTCGCATACTGCGCCTGCGCCGCCAGATCAAACCATGCAAAATACTTCTCCGTCGTGGCAATACTGGCATGACCCAGGGTCTGTTTAGCCAGCGCCAGCGGCGCCCCACTCCTTACCAAAATGGTCGCAAAAGAATGCCGTGCTACATAAGTCGTCAAGCTCAGATCAAACCCCAACTCCTTCCCCAGCCCCTTCATCCATTCGTTCACGAAATGGATAAACAGCTGGACCTTCAACCGGGCCGGCTCGCCCTGGTCAGTAATATCCAAAATATCGAAAAGATACCCATTAAACGATTTTGTCTCCACCCTACCCCACTTTTCAATAAGGCCATTGATTTGAGCATTCCTGACTACGGTTATTGTGATGGGATTATCCCTTTTCGTCCGCTTAGTCTTTTCCCGCTGGTAGCTGATCGTTTCGGGCGAAATGTTAGACCACCGCAGCCCAGTGGTATCTGCGATATTCATCCCATTACATAAATAGCTAAACATCCAAAAATCCTTTGCTTTCTCCAGACGACCCCGGCTCCGCCTTATACTGGAAGATTTGCCGAATCTGGTCTATATTCAACGCCCGCTTCATATTCCGTCCGGTCGGGATCACATACTTGCGGCGACCAAAGGGATAAAATTCAGGTCGTACCACGCCCTGAGCTATGGCATTATTGAAGATGGTGCGTAACGTCCGGAGATAGATCCCGACAGTGGATATAGATCGTCCATTCTCGACCATCCATTTTTCGAAGTCATTCAAAAATTCCTTAGTAACATCCTCAAACCTGACCTTCCCTGGTCGAAAACGCTTCAACGCACTCTTACTATTCCGATAAGAATTGGCCGACCCAAACTGGTCATTCGCGCATAGCTCCGAGATATAATTATCATAGGCCACCTCCAAAGTTTGCTCACCAGGTGCCGCGCGAAAGAATTCTCGCTCAAAACGGCAAAGGAGAATGGAACGATCCTATCAACGCATTCCAAAGCCTTCTTCTCGATCTCAGCCATCTCGATCCGCATTTTTTGATATTTGCCCTTTACCTCCGGGCTGTTGATGATCTCCCATTGCTGATCCGAAACGTCCAGACCGGTAGCGTAATACTTCCTCACACCTTTATGAGTGATCCGCAATTTGAGGGGGTATTTGGAGGCAGTCTTGATCCGGCGGATATCCGGGACAATCTTCACGTGTACTTTATCGTGCTTCATAAAACAAGGTTGAAAATTTGATACATAATTTGATACATGTTTTTGAAAAACGACCACAACTATGTACTTGCAATTTAACCTTTCCAATGAATCAACAAAATAAAAATGAGCACATTACACGTGACTACAAACAACCATAAGCAACCGAAAACCCGCGGGTCGCGGCTCTTAATCAGCGGGTCCACAGTTCGAGCCTAACCAACGCCGCAACCGGCGCGGTTTTCTACTTACCCCCCTCTTCATAGATTCCAACTATCCTTTCCAAAGGAACCGTTCGCTCAGGGCGAAAATCGCTGCTGTTCATATACCTCAGCAGACTATACTTCAGCTGTCGCGCCTCGGGCCGGCTCTCCGCATCAGTGAGCAGATCGACCCCCGAAACAAGCAGTCGGCCATTCCCTATGCGGCACTCGAACAACAACGCCAGCGGATGCGCCGTTACCCAGTCGTCGATCACGCGTACGATAGGCCGCAGTCCGGCCGAGACCTGATCCAATCGTATTGGCCCGCCATGCGTCAACGCATCACACCATTCCCAGTTGCTAAAATATTGTGTGGGAAAGGCTGCAAGGGCTCTATGCCTGGGATCACAGAGGATCCCCAGCGTATGCGGAGCCTGACCATGCGTCCAGGCAGTATTCCAGAAGATGCTGGAGAACCCGGCCTGTGCCTCGGCGCCCATTCCCTTCCTGATGCTGCCCCTGGCAAGGCTGAGAAGGACCTTGCCGCCGCGCTTTAGAATGGCTAAGGCTTTGTCGTCAAGAGTAGAACAGGTATATACGTCCGACTGCAGGGCCGGCTGTTTCGCAGGATAGACAAAGAAATCCCAGGAATTACTGCGCGCACCGATGGAGACCGTCAGCCGAAAGCGCCCCGGACCCTTAACCCACTCCAACGACTCACGGATAACGCCGATGGACTGACCGTTGCCCAGCGCTATGGCTGTCGCCGGCAGCTGTCCCTGACGAACGACGGCGCCGTCTGCATTGCTGATCGCCCACCGGGGAATGACACCCGACAGGGCAGCCGGGCCGAAATTGGCCGCCTCGACCGCGAGCTCCAGCGAATCATCGTTCAAATACACAAAACGCGGCCAGCGCACCAGTGGGACGAGCGCGTTGCAAAAGCGGCTGTATTCCGCCCCCGTCACATACCCTTTATCCTCCCAAAAAGGATTTAACACGCCTACGAGAGCCGTGCCCTGTCCCGGAAAGTCATGCAGGTCCAGCAGCTGAAAGCCGCCAAAGCCCGGCGTGCGAAGGGCGGCCTCGATATCAGCTTTATAGCACAGCGTCTGCAGCTTGCCCGACGCCAGCAGAAAACTATCGGCCAGCCCACCCATTCCGTTCTGCCGCAAACCATCCCGGAATATCTCGAAATTCTTTGCCTTCAGGACGCCGGTGTATTTACCGATCTCTTTAAGATCGGGATAAACGCACCATTGCCCTATCTCGTGACTGACCGTGGGATGTTGCCATTTTGAGATGATGTCCCGCCAGTCATAGTCTTCCCTGGGCGGATAGGTGTTGATGATGCTTTTCAGCCCCTCCCCCCATCGCTGTATGCGCGGAGCGGGAGTGCTGTTGTAGTCGCTCTCGGGGATGACCGGCCATCCCGCGGCAGTGGTGTACAGACGCCGGTTGTCTTTTTTCTTCCAGTATTTGACAAAACCGCCAAGGAAAGTTTCGAGATGGCTGCCCGCCGGTTCATTGCCATAGGCCATCATACAAAAGGAAGGGTGGTTGCCGTAGGCTTTCACCATCCGTTCGCTTTCATCGTAAAGATAGTTGTCCAGTGGGCGCCCGTCACCAATCATAGCGCCCTGGTTGGCCCAGCTGCTGCATTCCACATGGAGGTAGAAGCCGGACCGGTCCGCCGCGTCGAATGCGGCTTCCGGCGGACACCAGGAGTGGAACCGGATATGGTTCAGCCCATAGCTGCGGCATACCTTGAAAATATGCATCCACGAGGCCAGGTCCGTTGGCGGGTAGCCCGTCTTCGGAAAGATGGCGCATTCCAGGGTCCCTCTTAAAAATGTTGGCCGGCCATTGATGGTAAAATGAGTCCCTTCCGTCGAAAAGGTTCGCATCCCGAATTGCTGCTGCCACCGATCTTTCAAATCCCCGCGGCCCTGAAGATCGATCTGCATGATATAAAGATTGGGGGCAAACTCGTCCCATAGCCGGGGATTGGCGCCCATAGGATAGTCAACCTCAACATTGATACTGTCTCCTTGCAGGACGATCTCTTTTTTCAGCGCTGGAAGCCCTGTGGCCTGCAGCTGCAGCAATGCTTTACCGGACAGGTGACCCGGGTTAGCAACAGTGACAGACACCCGCACTTTCTTCTCCCCGACAGACGGAAAAAGATCCGCAGCGGCAATGTGCAGGAGACTGCGGGCCCGCAGACAGAGTTTGCCGATCATGCCATTCCAGTTGCTCTGGGTGTGGTCGGAGATGCTGTGTGAGTTGACGCCTACATTGAAGTCCTTTACCCGGTTGTCGACGCGGATGCTGATCGTATGCGTACCGGGTGTAAGAAGGTCCGAAAGAGAATAGGTATGCGGGGTTCCCAGGCTGTTCTGCCGCCCGGCTGGCCGGCCATCCACCCAGACCGTAGTTTCCCAGTGCGCCCTTTCAATAAAAAGCTCTACCAGACGGCCTTTCCACGCCGCCGGAATGGTCACCGCCTTTTGATACCAGGCGGCCCCTTTATAATATTTCTCCGGCTGCAGCCAGAATGGAACCTTAATATGACCTGGCCGCCGGTAGGGAGCATATTGTGCATCGTGAAAGAACGACGAGTCGACAATATCCCCTGTCCACGGAGTATGTAATGTGATGTCGTCGCCAATGCCATTGGTGGTAAGGGAGCCTGGTAAATGCAGGCGCCCCGGCAATGGATGATCGAACCAGTGACCGGCCTCTCCCTGGTCGAGGGAGTCGAGGCGGTAGGCCCATTCACCCGCGAGGCTGATCTCCACGGGCGATTGAGCTTTGCTACCAGTGGCCGAAACCAAAAAAAGCATAACGGCGATCGATCGGAGAATCTTGCGCATCATATTATTTCCAGTTATCGTTTTGTTTCATAGCCGGATTGCTTTCTATCTCTGCCTGTGGAACGGGGAACAGGTCGAATTTCTTCGGTACATAGAATTGCCGTCCTACCTTGTCGCTGCTGGCTATCTCCGTTGGTAACAAACCCCATCTTTTCAAGTCGTAGAACCGCAGCCCTTCCCTGGCGAACTCGATCATACGCTGGTGCCGGATCTCGGCCATCAGGGCGTCTTTGCCGTATCCCGCAGGGAGGTCCGCCAGCTGCGCCCGGTGGCGGATCTGGTTGATATAGGGATATGCGTCGGCTGTTTGCCCCTGCATCGTCAGCGCTTCCGCCAGCATAAGCAGCACGTCCGAATAGCGGAGGGCTCTTTCATTATTGCTCGAGCTGTAGTCTGCCGCGCCGCTGGCGCCGGTGATCTCGCCGGTCTGGTTGTAGTTCTGATACTTTTTGAACATGCTCTGGAAGCCAAACACGAGGGCAAAGCTACTGAATGGCTTTGTGTAAAAAGTAGAGCCGGGGTAGTTCCACGCCAGCGTAGCATACATGCGGGGGTCGAAGTCATTCGCCGTGGTCTTCTCCTTTTGGAACTCATTGAAGAGCTTGTCGGTGGGGCTTACCTCAAACCATCCCGCGACTTCGGCCGGTGCGAACTCCTGTGCGGTAGTCACGCCCAGGGCCTGGTTGCCATTCTCGCCCGCCCACGGGTTGGTGCCGCCCACGTCGCCCGCCTGGATCTCGAAAACTGATTCGGCATTGTTCTCATGACCAGCCACAAAATTGTCACCATAATTGGGCATCAGACTATAGCTATACGGAGACTGCGTCAATGACCTGAGAGCGGTGGCCGCATCTGTCCAGTTGCCAGTATACAGGTTAGCCTTGCCGAGATAGGCCACAGCGGCCCCTTTGGTAGCGCGCCCCACCCACTGGGAGGGATAGGACAAGGGAAGGTCGGCTGCCGCATCCGTGAGATCCTTCTTCACCTGTGCCCATACATCCGCTTCCGGAGACTTGGCTACGAAATAGTCCGGCGTGGTCTGCGGCGTTTTGAGCCGCAATGGCGCATCCCCGAAATTGATGGCCAGCGTGAAATAGTTGATCCCTCTTATGAATTTAGCTTCCGCGACATAGGCCTTCCTGGCGTTATCGGACAGCGTGGTCACCCGGTCGATATTCTCCAGTATCTGGTTGGCGCGGAAGATGGCTTTGTAACAGACATTCCAAACATTAGTGGCGGCCGCATTATCCGGTACGTTGGTGAAAGTGGACAGCTGGTACAGGTAGCTGACGTCATTGCGGATAAAGAAGTCGTCTCCCCTCCCATTGGAAAGCTCCACGCCTCTGACGCCCCAGAAGCCTCCGTCTACGTCGCGGAACAACGCATAGGCGGCGGCAAATGCGCTTTGTACGTCCGCTTCTGTCTTCCAGTAAGTGACGGTAGTGATCTGGTTGGGATTATTCAGCTCGAGCGTCTTCTTCGCGCATCCTGCCAGCAGGACAGCTAAGATCGCGGTCGTTATATATATCTTATTCATGGCTTTCTTTTTTTACTTTTATACATTACAAACTTATTTGAACACCGGCGGAGAAAGTCCTGGCGATGGGATAGGCGACGTGCCCGAAATCGACGCCCCGGTTGAGGATGCCGCTGCTTTGGCTGACGTTGGTAGAGGTGGGATTGTTGATGCTCCGGCCGATGTCCGGGTTGAAGCCGCTGTATTTGGTAACGGTGAAAAGGTTGTCGGCGCTCAGATAGGCCCTGACGGACGTCAGGTGCATCGATCTCAGCCTGGGCGCCGGAAAAGTATAGCCGATCTGCAGTGTTTTCATGCGAAAGTAAGAGCCGCTTTCCAGGAAGCGGGAGGAGGTCCTGTCGTTGAAGTTGGGGTCGTTGATCACTGCGCGGGGTATGGAAGTATGTCTCTGCGGCGTCCAGGCATTGAGCGTCGCGGTGGAATAATTGAATTCCAGGCTCATGCTTTCCAGATCCTGGCGGAGGCCGTTGTAGATCTTGTTGCCGCTGGTGCCCTGGAAGAATAGATTGATGTCCAGGTTGCGCCAGTTGCCGGAGGCGCCGAAGCCATATTCAAATTTTGGAAAAGGGCTGCCGCAATAGACCCTATCGGCGTCGCTGATCTGCCCGTCACCGTTGGCGTCAAAGAATTTGATATCGCCCGGCGCCGCGTTCGGCTGCACCAATGTCCCGTTCTTGCTATAATTGTTGACCTCGTCCTGGGTATTAAAGATGCCGTCGGCTTTCACCAGGTAGAACGCGCTGACCGGTCCGCCCGCCTGCGTGACCGTTGTAGACGCGCCGTGATGGGTGGGCTGACCGCCAAATATCTGCTGGGTGCCCGTACCCAATTGGATGACCTTGTTCCGTATGACGCTCAGGGTACCAAAGAAATTGTATTCCAGCGCTCCTGCATGGTTGCCGTAGTTAAGTCCCAGCTCAAAACCATTGTTGCGCAGCGTGCCCGCATTTACCACGGGGTTGGTAGAGGAGCCCGCAGACCCCGGTATTGGCACATTCAGCAGCACATCGCTTGTCTGCTTGATAAAATAGTCCAGGGTAAGGTTCAGGTGATTGTCCAGCAAGCCTGCATCGACGCCGATGTCGGAGGTCTTCGTCGTTTCCCATTTGATATTCGGAGAGGCGAATGCCGTCTGTATGGCGCCAAACCATTTGTGCTGATCGACGCCCGTCACATAGTTGATATTGGAAGAAATGGCGGCGCTGTACTGGTAGTCGCCGATCTCCTGGTTGCCGAGCACGCCATAGCTTGCCCGCAGCTTCAGCGTGGGAACCAGCGAACCGCGGTGATAGAATTGTTCATTAGCGATATTCCATCCCACCGCTACAGAGGGGAAATTGCCATAGCGGTTGGCGCTGCCAAAACGGGAGGAGCCGTCCCGTCGGAAACTTGCCGTAAGGAGGTACCGGTTGTCGTAGGAGTAAATGGCCCTGCCCAGGACCGAGACCAGGTCGCTCTGCGTCCTGTTGCCGCCGGTGGAAGCCGTTCCTGCGCCCGCATCCAGCACGTCGATGCCGTCAGGCAGGTCGGTCTTGGATGCCGACGTATAGCTGTATTTGGTTTGCTGATAGGTATAGCCGGCAAGGGCCTGCAGGCTGTGTTTGCCGAAGTGGCGGTCAAAGCTGAGCGTATTTTCCAGCAGCACCAGGTTCGTCTGGTCTTTCGCCATGCTGATGTCATTGGTAGGATGGGAGAAAAGGGTACCCACCTGATAGCGATGATAATAATCGTAGTTGCTGCCGAACGTATTCGTATAACCCAGGTTGAGCTTATATTTCAGACCCGGAAGGATGGTGATCTCACCATAGGCGTTCGCCAGGATATTTGTCAGCTCATAATTGATGTCCTCCAGGTGCAGCTGTGCTACAGGGTTCGCCACATTGACCACCGGACCGTAAGCGCCCGCATAACCACCGGGAGCCGAAGTATCATATATAGAGAAGACCGGGATCATCTTGGTAGCTGACCCTACGGGCCCTCCGCCCTGTCCGCCCCACCCTGTTGGGGTGCGGATCCATTTTTCACGGGTGAGCAGGATAGTTTCGCCGAATTGAAAGGCGCCTTTTTTTGTGTCCGATTTGACTCTGAGGTTATATCGTTTATAACCCGTTACATCTACAATGCCCTGCTGGTCATTGTATCCGCCGGAAACACTATACCGGCCATTTTCGCTGCCGCCGCTGACCGAGAGATCATACTGCTGCATGATCCCCGTGCGGAAGATGGCGTCCTGCCAGTCGGTGCCGGTACCCAGTGAATCGGGGTTTTTGGCGATGTCCAGCCGGGCGAGGCCCGCGGCGTCATGTGCTGCGTTGCTGACATTAGCCCATTGACGCGCGTTGAGAACGGGCATTTTCCTGGCCAGTCGCTGGGCGCCCACATTCGTATTGAATTGTATGACCGGGATGCCGCTCCTGCCGGACCTGGTGGTCACCAGCACTACGCCGTTGGCGGCCCTTGATCCGTAGATCGCCGCTGCCGAGGCGTCTTTCAGGACGTCCAGCGACGCGATGTCGGAGGAGCTGATATTATTGATATTGGCGACCTGCACTCCGTCCACGATATACAGCGGGGCTGCATTGCCCAGCGTGCCTACGCCCCGGATCAAAATGCGGGTGCCCGAACCCGGATCGCCGCCGGCCGACTCGATCGTGACGCCAGGCAGCTTGCCCTGCAGCGAACGGGTCATATCGCTGACCCCCTGGGATTTGATATCGCTTCCTTTTATAGACGCCACGGCGCCCGTAAGGTCTTTTCTCCTGACAGTGCCATAGCCGATCACGACGACATCGTTGAGACTCGCCGGTAGTGTCGCAAGCCGGACGTTCAGCTCTTTCGTACCCGCCTTTATCTCCTGAGGCTGAAAGCCTACGAATTCGACGAGCAAGAGCTCTCCGGGACCCGCTTTGATAGAAAAAATTCCCCTGGCATCCGTGGTGACACCTGTCGAAGGTTTTCCTTTGACGCTCACCGTGGCTCCCGCCAGCGGCTGCTGCGCCTCATCGGTAACCTTTCCTGTGACAGTCACGCTTTGCGCCGCCGAAAAAACCGGACTGACAACGGTTGCGGCGATCAGTATCCAGGAGAGAAATAAGTGGAAGATCGTACTGCGGTCGGCAGTGGAAGTAGTTCTGGTCATGATGGCAAGTTTGTTATTCAAACTTACTATTACCTGTCAAGATCATTAATGGACAATTATTGCTTTTAGATGGATTATTTTTAGATTTACTTAAACAGACGTTTATGGCCGTCAGAGTAAAAAGAAAAAAAGAGGGATTCGAAGGACAGAAGGCGATCGTCATTCCGCGGAAGATATTGCTGGAACGGTGCGCCACCAACCACCTCATCAGTCATCTTTACATTACGGATATAGGATACTATCCCAAGGCCGTGTTCCACTATCGCAACCGCCCTTCCGGAGCAGACCAGCACATTCTTATCTATTGTATTGAAGGCCGTGGCGCCGCCACCATCCGGGACAGACCAGTAGAGGTAGAGGCCGGCTCCTTCCTTTTGATACCGGCCAATGAAAGCCACGTGTACCAGGCGGATGACAGGAATCCCTGGACCATTTACTGGGTGCACTTTACCGGCAGCCAGGCGGCCGTCCTGTCCTCTTTCTTTGTTGAAAAGATCAGCGGCTATGTCGGCCTGGCGAAATATAGCGAACCGGTCGTCAATCTGTTCAATGAAATGTACGGTCTGCTGGAGAGCGGCTATGGGTATGACCAGGTCATATCGGCCAGCCTTTGCTTGTCCCATTTGTTCAAGCTCATCTTTTACAATGACAAGTCGCTGGCCTCGGGTCAGCTGAAGAACAAGGACGAGATAGATGTCGCGATCGAATTCCTGAAGAACAATACGCACCGCTTGTTGTCCCTGGAGTCCATCGCGGCGACGGTCAATTTGTCGCCGCCCTATTTTTCCGGTGTATTCAAAAAGAGAACCGGTTTCACGCCCATCGAATACTTCAACCATCTCAAGGTGCAGCTCGCCTGTCAGTACCTGCTGTTCACCTCCCTGCGCATCAAGGAGATCGCTATAAAGCTGGGTATCGAAGACCAGTATTATTTTTCGCGCGTCTTTACCAAGGTCATGGGCGAATCGCCAATCCAGTACCGGGAAAAAAGGATGCTTAAAATAATCCATTAAAATGTGAGGATTCTCCATTGACGGTTCTTTAATTAAGGCGTTACTTTGGTTCTTTCAAATAAATGATTGTCTATGCCTGAGACCGTAAGAGCCTGGGAAGAGCCGGTAGTCATCCCGACCTATGAAGTAGGCGCACCCGAGAAGAACCCTATGTTCCTTGAAAAAAGAGTATACCAGGGCAGCAGCGGCGTTGTTTACCCCCATGCTGTTATCGAGAAGATATATGACGAGAAGAAAAATAAGACGTATCGCGCCCTTTACCTGGAAAATGAATACTTGAAGATAATGATCCTTCCCGAACTGGGAGGCCGTATCCAAATGGCGTATGACAAGGTTAAGCAGCGCCATTTTGTTTATTACAACCAGGTAATAAAGCCGGCGCTGGTAGGATTGACAGGCCCCTGGATCTCCGGCGGCATCGAGTTCAACTGGCCCCAGCACCATCGTCCTTCCACTTTTGAGCCCGTCGATTTTACTATTACGGAGCAGGCGGATGGCAGCAAGACCGTATGGCTCAACGAGGTCGAGCGGATGTTCAGGACCAAAGGCCTGGCGGGCATTACCCTGTATCCCGGCAAGGCCTATATCGAGATCACCGGCAAGCTCTATAACCGGACGCCTTTCCCGCAAACGTTCCTCTGGTGGGCCAATCCCGCGGTAAAGGTCAATGAGCACTACCAGTCCATTTTTCCTCCGGACGTGCATGCCGTCTTTGATCATGGCAAAAGGGATGTATCTGCCTTCCCTATTGCAAGGGGTGTATATTATAAAGTGGACTATGCGCCGGGCACGGACATTTCCCGGTATAGCAATATTCCTGTTCCTACCTCTTATATGGCCGTAAGTTCCAGCTATAATTTCATCGGCGGCTACGAACATGATACAGGAGGAGGGTTGCTCCATGTGGCCGATCACCATATCGCTCCCGGCAAGAAGCAATGGACCTGGGGGCACGGCGAGTTTGGACAGGCATGGGATCGCAATCTGACGGATGAGGACGGACCTTATATCGAGCTGATGACCGGCGTCTACACCGATAACCAACCCGACTTTTCCTGGATCCAGCCTTACGAGGAGAAAAGCTTTGTACAATATTTCATGCCCTATCGCGAAGTGGGGGCTGTAAAGAACGCCAGCAAGGACGCCGTCCTCAACGTAGAGGTCAGCGGAATGGAGGTCCTGCTAAAACTATATGTGACAGGAAAATTTCCCGAACTTGAAGTCTCCATTCGGGTGGGTGAGCAGATTCTCTACAGGGACGTCATCGCGTCTGCTCCGGAATCGCCCTATACCAGGAATGTCGCTTTAAAAGCCCCCGTCGCGGAAGAAGATCTCCTGGTGACTGTCACGGACCTGGCCGCACACCGGCAACTGGTAAAATATAGTAAAGGCCCATCCCCAGATGAGGAAATGCCTTCTCCCGCGGAGCCCGCAATTGCGCCCGAAAAAATAGAGAGCACGGAAGAGCTGTTTCTCACCGGTAGTCACCTTGAACAGTATCGCCATGCGACCTACCTGCCGACCGATTATTATAATGAGGCGTTGAAGCGGGCTCCCGGTGACATCCGCAACAATAATGCAATGGGACTGTGGTACCTCCGGCGCGGACAGCCTGAAAAGGCCGAGCCTTATTTCAGAACGGCCATCGCTACCCTCACCAAAAGGAACCCCAACCCCTACGACGGCGAACCGTACTACAATCTCGGCTGGGCGCTGAAAATGCAGGGACAACACGAGGAAGCCTTCGAAGCCTTTTATAAAAGTGTTTGGAATGATGGATGGCAGCACGCGGGCTATCTTAACCTCGCGCGTCAGGCCGTCCTGATGGGCGACCTGGATAGCGCCCGTGAGCTTATCGATAGATCTTTAATAAAGAATGACCATAGCCATTCCGCCCGGCATGCCAGGGTATTCATTTTGAGAAAACTGAACAGGACCCAGGCAGCGGCAGCCCTGATCGAAGAGTCCCTGTCGCTTGATCCTTTTAATTTTGGCTGTCTTTTCGAAAAATATTTGTTACTGAAAGAAAGACCGGAGGCCAGTGCCGCCTTGCTCCAACTGAGACGACTGAGCCGGGACTGGGATCACAATTTCATCGAGTATGCCTTCGACTATGCACATGCCGGACTATTCGTCGAGGCAGGCGATCTGCTGTCGCTGTATGAAGCCGGCAACCCGGCAAACACGATGGTAAAATATTACCAGGGATGGTTTGCCTTTCAGGCAGGCCGGGTGGAAGAGGCAAAGGCCTTGTTTTCAGCCGCCGCAGCCTTGTCCGCTGACTTTGTTTTCCCGAACCGTATCGAAGACGTACCGGTATTCAAAACAGCGATAGAGCTAAACCCTGTGGATGCAAAAGCCTGGTATTACCTGGGAAATTTCTGGTATGACAAGCGGCAGTATGCCGAAGCCATTGCCTGTTGGGAAGGATCGATCCGCATCGACGACGGATTTCCTACTGCCCACCGCAATCTTTCGCTGGCCTATTACAACAAGCTGAATGATCCGCACAAAGCCCTGCAGGCGCTTGAGACGGCATTCTCCCTGGACCCGACGGATGCAAGGGTGCTGATGGAGCTGGATCAGCTGTATAAGAAAATGAACAAGGGACATCGGGACCGACTTATTTTACTTGAAGAGCACATCGATCTCGTGCAGAAAAGGGATGACCTTTATCTGGAAAGAGTGACGCTGTACAATCAGCTTGGTAAACACGCAAAGGCCAAACAGCTGATCGCGGCCTATCAGTTCCATCCCTGGGAGGGAGGGGAAGGGAAAGTAGTCGGGCAATATCTTATCTGTCACCTGGAGCTGGCAAAAGATGCCATAGCGAACGAAAAGTTTGACGAAGCGATTCAGCTTTTACAGGCAGCCGAAAATTATCCGCCCAACCTGGGGGAGGGGAAGCTCACAGGCGTGCAGGAGAACGACATTCATTACTGGCTTGGTCTGGCTTTTGGTCTTTCCGGCGACCAGGATAAGGCTGCCTGGTATTATCGGCAGGCGACCCGCGGCATCAGCGAACCGGCGCAGGCGATCTTTTATAACGATCCGCAGCCCGACAAGATAGTCTACCAGGGACTGTCCTGGATAAAGTTGGGGGACCGGCAAAAAGCCACCGCAATATTCCAGCGTCTGATCGAATTCGGGAGAGCCCACCTCGACGATCACATAAGCATCGACTATTTTGCCGTCTCGCTGCCCGACCTGCTGGTATTCGACGCCGACCTGGACCTGAGGAACAGGATCCACTGCCTTTATCTGATGGCTCTGGGCAATCTCGGTCTTGGCAGTCGCCATGCAGATCGTGCAAATGACCTCTTGAATGAGGTGCTGCAGCTGGATAACAATCACCAGGGGGCCCTGGAATGGCAAAGGTCATTACCCCGGATAATTAATCAAATAGTATGAGGCTCCCCTAACCCCCTCATACAATTGCTCAAGCTTCTGAAAACATGATACGTCCCCTTCCAGATATGCGCCTTTAGCGCCGTCCTCCGCTGGGGCTCGTTGTCCAACCCTTCCTCATACCAATCCCCGTGTTCGTGGTCGATGAGATACTTCTCTATATACCCCCACATCTTCACGAATCGCTGCCCATAACGCATCGGGTCATCGGGATACAATTTCGAAAAGATCAGCAGCGTATTAAGACCTTCTGCCTGCGCCCACCAGCTCTTGCTCCTGTTGATGATCGTGCATCCCGGTCTGCCCTTAAAATAGTATCCTTCGTCATAAAAGCCGCCCAGGTCGTTATCCCATCCATTTAACAGGGCATGGTCCACCATTTTCTTACCCACGGCCATCGTCACCCGGTCATCTTTCAGCCCCAACACCTCCGAAGCCTCCTGCATCAGATAAGCCGTCTCCACGTCGTGCCCGAAGGATACATGATCGAGATACCTGTGCCGGAGGATCGACTCCTCAGAAGAATCCCTGAAGGACACAGGTCGCCAGTCGGCAGTAAAGAACAATTGCAGATAGCCATCGGAAGTCACGATCCTGTCCCTTATGAGCTCCAGCATCTCCTGCAAACGCTGGCGAACCAGCGGATCGGGCCATACATGATACAGTTCCGTAAAAGCCTCCAGCAGGTGAATGCTGCTATTCTGGTCTTTATATCCCAGGTCTGACCGGCTGTCTGTCCCCGGGGCGCGCGCAACAGGCGCCCCATTCCTCCGAAGATGCTGGAAATATCCTTTGTTCTCCGGGTCATGACTGTGTTGTTCCAGCCAGAGAAAGGCCCTCTTTGCAAGGCCAAGGGCGGCCGTGTCGCCGGATGCGGCAAAATAGGCGGAGAGCGCATAGATAGCAAACGCATTGCCATACGCCTCTTTTATCTCGCTTTTGGGCCTGCCGTCTCTCGCGACAAGATTGTAAAATCCCCCAAACTCCTTATCCCACATCCTGTCCCGCAGAAAATAATATCCGTGCCGTGACATAGTAATATAGGAGCTGTCATGGTAGAAGCCAAAGGCCTTTGCCGTGGTCCAGACATGCCTGGCCTGCGTGACGATCATCTTGTCCTGGGACCCTTCAGGCTTAAGATCATATGTGAATGTGCTAAGATATCCACCATATAATGTATCGATATTGCGAGGATAGTATTCATCCAGCAAACCCTGCTTTGCGCCATAACGCATCTGGTACAGGATGCTGTCCTGCGCGAATGAGAATACGGGCAGCCACACCAGCAAAAATGATATACAAACGAAGTCTCTACTCATGATCGGAAATTTAAGCAACCGGCAATGTTAAATTTAATCCGAAAAAATTTCCGGCATCGATTGCGTAAAAATTGCAAAAGTCCAGGTGCATATGATAGCAATTCTTGGTTAAAATATCATCATAATTCTTTTTAAGTAGAGTGTACCTTCACAAGCGAATATTTAATGTCAACAATTGCTTTATGCTTATGCGAATCTCCTCCATCCAGGAATCTCGTCCTGTGATTCAATGCAATCGATTGCATCGTCGACCCATCCCTGTACTCAGGGCATTTCTATCCACCCTGCTCTTCATCAGCATCACCATCATCGCAGTCGCACAGAAAAAGCCCATCACCGGAAAAGTCCTCGCGTCGACGAGCGACAGCGCACTCAACGGCGCCACCATTAAGGTCAAAGGCTCCTCTGCTTCCGTCGTCAGCGCAACAGACGGGTCCTTTACCATCAACGCCGCACCAAACGATATATTGGTGATCAGCAACATCGGCTATACTTCACAAGAAGTCGCGGTAAATAACCGCACCACCCTGACGATCAGACTGGTGTCGGACGCCCAGAACCTCCAGGGGGTAGTGGTCATCGGATACGGTACCGCAAGACGCAAAGACCTGACCGGGTCGATCTCCAGCATTACGGCGGAAACGATCGAAAAGACCCCGGTCGTCAGCGTCGACCAGGCCTTGCAGGGGCGCGCAGCCGGGGTGCAGATCGTAAATAACGACGCCTCACCCGGAGGCAATATCAGCGTCCTGGTGCGTGGCATCGGGAGCCTCGCCAACGGAGGGAACGCTCCTCTATATGTCGTAGACGGCTATCCGACGACGAATGGCATCAATAATATCAACCCCAATGATATCGCATCAATAGACGTGCTGAAAGACGCCTCCTCCACCGCCATCTATGGCGTCCGCGCCGCCAACGGGGTAGTCATCGTGACCACCAAGAAGGGCCTGAGGAACAGGACGCAGATCACCTTCGATATGTACGAGGCCTTCCAAAGCCGGCCCAAAGAATATAAAGTATTGAATGCGCACGATTTTGCCACCCTCTCCAATGAAGTAGAGGCGTCGGATTCCACCCATGCCTACCATGGATTGCCCATCTGGCATACTCCCGACGCGCTCCACAACGTGGACTGGCAGAATGCCCTCTATCGCCACGGGCTGACCCAGACCTATAATGTCGGCATCCGCGGGGGCAGCGATAAGGTCCAGTCCGCCGTGTCATTTGGATTTTACGACCAGAAAGGCATCCTCCTCGCGTCCTATTTCAAAAGATTCACCCTGGGCCTCAACCTGGACTACCAACCGCTGAAATGGCTTAAATCCTCTACCAGCGTCAAATACACCTACCAGGACGCCGTCAACCCCTTTGCGCCACCACAGGCCGTGCAGTCACAGGGACAACCTAACCAGACACTCGCGCCGAATCAACCGCTGTTCCAGCTGGCCGTCAACCCGCCGACCCTGGACAGCGGCAACAGGCTGACCTACCAGATCAAGGACGGAAAAGGCAATTATGGATTCTTCAATCCGGTAAACCCCAACGTCTACAAATTCAGCAACCCTGTTTACGCCGTCGAGAACAATCAGTGGTCGAATATCACCAACTACGTCCTGGCCAGCTCTTCGCTGGAAGCCACCCTATATGACGGACTCAAAGTAAAGACCAACGCCGGGATGAATATCAGCAATTTTTCCGGCTCCTTTTTCCAGCCTGAAGACGACAGGTCCCTTATTCAATACCCCGGAACCCAACCCCAGCTCGCCAGTTATCACCAGAATATCAACGATAATTTTGAGTGGCTATGGGAGAACACCATCTCCTATGACAAGACATTCGGGATCCATACGATCAACTTTGTCGGAGGTATGTCCGCCCAGAAGAGCACCGCTAACCTGATGGGAGGCGGCGGTGTCCCTCCCAATGCCGGCATTCGAGACCTGGCGCAGGTGAACAACCTGCAATTCGACCTCTATGGCAACGGCAAGAATATCCTGACCCTGGAGTCCCAGTTCGCAAGGCTCACCTATCAGCTGGCCGACAAATATATTCTTACGGGTACCATCAGACGGGATGGATCATCTAAATTCGATACCACCCATAAATGGGGAGTCTTTCCATCCGGAGCGATAGCCTGGAAAATAAAGAATGAAGCGTTCCTGAAAGACGTGGACTGGCTGGCGGACCTGAAGCTCAGGGGCAGCTGGGGACAGGTGGGCAACCAGATCCCGATCGGCTTGTATCAATATCAGCAGCAATTTACCGGCTATCTGCCGGCATCGCTTAACGGAAATGGCAACGATAACCTCGGCTATCCATTTAATAAAATATACCAGACAGGGATCGCACAGACCCAGGCCGCCAATAAGGACCTGAAATGGGAGACGGATGAACAGACGGATATCGGCCTGGACGCGGCTTTTTTGAACGGGTCCCTGACACTGACAGCCGACTGGTTCAACCGGAATTCAAAAGATTTTCTCGTGACGCTTGCGGCGCCTGCCCAGACGGGATACCAGTACATAACCCGGAATATAGGCAGCATGAACAACAGGGGTCTGGAGCTGGCCCTTAATTACAGGGGCAACAAAGGAAAGGAATTTCAATACGGAATAGGCGTAACCTTTACATCGATCCAGAATAAGCTGACCAGCATAACCTCGGGGACTTCCTATGTAACCAATTTTGGTGGCGTAAAGCTGAGCGGCCAGGGCTGGGATGAATTCAGCCGCTCCTACGTCGGAAAACCGGTAGGAGAGCTTTATGGATACCAGTCTCTGGGTATCTTCCAATCCCAGGCACAGATCAACGCCCTGAATATAAAGGCTCCCGGTGGTATCTACTGGCAGGCGGCTACCCGGCAGGGTGACCGTTACTTTAAAGACGTCAATGGCGACGGCGTAGTCACCGCAGACGACAGAGTGGCCCTTGGCAACCCCCAACCCAAATTTTTCGGCGGCATCAACTTCGACGGTACCTGGAAAGCCTGGGATTTCAACGTCTATTTCTATGGCGCCTATGGCAACAAAATAATGAATTATGTGGAGAGCGACCTGGAAAGCTTCCAGAAGAGAGGATCGGAAGGGGTTGAGAACGTCAGCGTCGATTATTTCAAGAACCACTGGACACCCGCCCACCCTTCCAACAAATATGCCAGAGTGCTGGCCGTCGACGATGCCACCCTCAATAGCGTTCCCTCCAGCGCATGGGTAGAGAATGGCAGTTTCCTGAAGCTGAAAAACGTCACCGTCGGGTATACCCTGCCCGCCAGCCTGGCGAAAAAATTCTCTATGTCAAGGCTGAGAATATACCTCTCCACCCAGAACCTGTTCACGATCACGAAATATAGCGGGCTGGATCCGGAAATCGGGATACAGGGAGGTAATGCTACCCAGAATGGGGTCGATGGCGGAACTTATCCTTCTTCCAGGTTCTATACGTTTGGCTTAAATGTTACCTTCTAAACATCCCTTCAATACTTCACTATGAACTTGAATAAACGAAATATCATCCTTGCCTGCAGCATTGTATTGATACCTTTGATATTCATATTTTATTCATGCAGCAAGAATTTTTTATACACCAACAATACTTTCCAGGGCACCGAAGATGGCACTTTTAAAAAGCCTTCGGACGTGATCGGCCTCGTCAATAGCATTTATGATACTTACCAGAACAGCGACCTGCTCAAGAAGTCCATCTGGTACTGGGCTAATTTCGAGAGCCATGACTTCTTCAACTGGGGAGGAGACGTGGTGTGGAACAACTACCAGATCAGCCCTACATTTGCGCCGATCAATACCTTCTGGACCTATGCCTATATCGGCATAGCAAGAGCAAACGCCGCTTTTGGAGTGATCGACCGGGCCCAGGCAAAAGGTATTATGACAGATTCGTCGCTCGCCAACCGCCTGAGGGGCGAAGCTTATTTTTTACGGGGTATGACCTACTATTACCTGGCATCCTCATTCGGAGGTGTTCCCATCGAGCTGGACCCGGTAACCACGGGGCTAAAACCAAGGTCAACCCGTGATTCCGTATTTATGCAGGTCGTGTCGGATATGCAAAAGGCGGAAGGGTTATTGTGGTCGAAGACAGTCCTTACATCCGGTGACCTGGGAAGGGCAACGAAGGGCGCAGCCTATGCCTATGAAGGGGCCGCCCGGATGTGGCTGAAGGACTATACCGGCGCCCTGGCGGCATTTAATGCTCCGGAGCTGACCAACAACTACCATTTGATGAAGAGCTTTGCGGACGTCAATGAGTACGACAAACAGAACAATGACGAATCCCTTTTTGAAGTGCAGTTCGAGGTCCCCCCCGGCGGCACCCAGGACTGGAATGGCAGCTGGAACCCACCCGGCGGAGAGCTTGGCTGGATAGACGATTTCAGCTGGCCCCAGGAGATCACCGGTCAGGGTTATGACTATGGTAATCCTGCGCTGTGGAACTCCTATCAGTCGGGCGACACGCGTAAGCTGCTGACCATTGTCGGGCCCGGCGATACCCTGGCAAGCCCGGGCATTAACCGGAAATTGGGAGGTATAAAAGGCTATTTCGTCGTGCAGCAGGGCTTTGCCGCAGGCAATAAGACCTATACGGGGGATGACGGAAAGATCATCAATACGGTCGGGACGTTGACCAGACCCTGGTATGGCACCGACAGCGGACGTACCGGTTATTATTGCGCCAAGAAATGGAGGGACTACAACCTTTCCGGGGGTAACGCCAACGCCCAGGGCCAGCAAAATCTATTCGGCGACCAGAACCAGATACTGATGCGCTATGCCGAGGTCCTGCTGTCCCGCGCAGAATGCAAGGTCCGCACCGGAGACGTCAATGGAGCGATGGCTGACCTTAAATTAGTCAGGGACAGGGCCTGGGGTGGAACATCGCCCGCTATCATGGCGGACAGCGCCAACTTTGACGGGACCGCTGGCCAGCCGATCACGGATCCACTCCAGATGGTGCTCAGCGAGTACCGCCATGAACTTTCGGGGGAATACTCGGTTTTTTATGATCTTTGCCGGGCAGGGACAGACCTGGCCATCGCATTTATCAAGAAAGCCAATGGCACCGTTGACGGCAGCGGCACCCCCATTGCGAACCCGGCGCCGGGCCCGACACACGACGGAAAGCTGCACGGCTTATATAATACGACCCTTACTCCCGAGCATGCTGTCATGCCCATACCTCAACCACAGATAGCCCTGAACCCTAACCTGGTCCAAAATCCGGGGTACCATTAATGAATAGATCGAGATCATTATTTATAGGCATAGTTTCGGTTGGGATGATCGCCTGTCATTCCAGGCATACGCTGTTTGAGAAGATATCTCCGGCCCATTCAGGGATCACGTTCGATAACAGGATCGTCGAGAATGATTCCATCAACCCTCTGAAAGTCGTGAATATTTACAATGGTGGCGGCGTTGGCATCGGAGACTTCAACAAGGACGGCTTGCCCGACATATTCTTTACAGGAAATATGGTGCCCTGCAAATTATACCTGAACAGGGGCCATTTTCAATTTGAGGACATCACCGCAAAGGCGGGGGTGGAAGGAATGGGAAGATGGGCCAGGGGCGTATCGGTGGTCGATATCAATAACGATGGCCTCCCGGACATCTATATCTGCAACACCATCTACAAAGACACCCTGCGGAGGAGAAATATTCTCTATGTCAACCAGGGGCTGGACAAGGATGGTATCCCGCGTTTTAAGGACATGGCTGCCGAATACGGACTGGACATACACGTACAGTCTACTATGGCCTATTTTTTCGACTATGACAACGACGGTGACCTGGACATGTACCTCACCGTGAATGAGGCCGTCAATGGATACGGATCCTCTGTCTTCAGGGCGCGTAACGACCAGGTGGCGGGTCCCAACAGGGGCCGGCTCTACCGCAACGATATGGACAAAAGATCAGGCCATCCCGTATTTCACGACGTTTCCGACCAGGCCGGCATCAAGATGGAAGGCTTTGGTCACGCGGCAACCATCTGCGATATCAATGGTGACGGATGGAAGGACATTTATGTTTCAGATGATTTCCTGTCCAACAATATTCTCTATATCAACAACCACGACGGGACATTTACTGACCGGCTGAAGGACTACTTCAAGCATACGTCTTTCAACTCTATGGGCCAGGATGTGGTAGACGTCAATAATGACGGCCTGCCCGACGTGATCGAGCTGGATATGAGTCCGCCGGACAATTACAGGAAGAAGATGATGTCGGCCGCAGACAATTATTTCACCTACCAGAACTTTGACGCCTATGGCTACGAATACCAATATGTACGGAATACCCTACAGCTGAACAGGGGTCCCCGTGTGGGGGAGAATGACTCCATTGGTATCCCTGCCTTCAGCGAGATCGCTTTCATGAGCGGCATATCCCAAACGGACTGGAGCTGGGCTCCCCTTGTCGCCGACCTGGACAACGACGGCTACCGGGACATGCTTATCAGCAACGGCTTTCCCCGGGACGTTTCGGATCATGACTTTATTGCCTACCGGGAGAAGTCCCTGGGCATGGCCAGCCTGAAAGACCTGGTCAGCCACATACCACAGATAAGGCTGCACAACTACGGATTCCGCAACAAGGGGGACCTGACGTTCAGCGATGAGACAGCTTCCTGGGGGCTCACCGATCCCACCTTCTCCAGCGGAGCGGCCTATGCCGATTTTGACAATGACGGCGCCCTCGATATGGTGGTCAGCAATATCAATGACGAAGCCCTGCTGTACCGGAATACGGCTCGCGACAAAGACAAGGTCGGGATAACCGCACACTACCTGCAGATCAGGTATAAAGGCCCGGAACAGAACATCAACGGACTCGGCGCCTCTGCCAGCATCTTCTATGACCACGGAAAGCGCCAGGTCTATGACAACAATCCCTACCGGGGATATCTGTCGACCATGCAAGGCATCACCCACTTCGGGCTCGGCGCCGTTGAGATGATCGACTCCGTTGTAATAAAATGGCCGGACGGAAAGCAGCAATCCCTGACCAACGTGAAGGCCGACCAGACGATTACGGTCGACATAAAGGACGCGCGGTCCCCCTATTCCCTTTCACAGCCGGTCCTTGCTACAGGCGCACTGTTCAGCGAGGTGACCCATGCCGCAGGCATCAATTACCAGGACTACGATCGTGATTTTATCGATTTCAATATCCAGCAGCTCCTGCCGCATAAGTTCTCGCAGTATTCCCCTGCGCTCGCCGCGGGTGATATAAATGGAGATGGCTACGACGACCTGATCATCGGGGGTAACGAGAATATTCCCGCCCGCGTGTTTTCCCAACAGGCCGATGGCAGATTTGCAAAAAGAGATCTGCTGGCAGGTTCAGCAAATGCAAAAGATGAAGGACTCCTGCTCTTCGATGCCAACGGCGACGGCAGGCCGGACCTCTATATAGCCAGCGGAGGATACGCGCCGGCGCCGGGTAGTAAAAATTACCAGGACAGGTTGTATATCAATGATGGCAAGGGTAATTTCAGACTGGATACTGCCGCCCTGCCAGCGAACCAGGCCAGCAAATCCTGTGTACGCGCAGTAGATTATAATCACGACGGCAGGTTGGATATCTTCGTTGCGGGCCGCGTCGACCCCTGGAATTACCCGAGGCCGGTAAGCAGCTTTATATACCGCAACGATTCAGAGAATGGGCACGTGAAATTCACGGATGTGACGGCCGAGGTGGCTCCCGGGCTGAAGGATATCGGGATGATCTGCGACGCCCTGTTCACCGACTTTGACGGGGATGGGCAGACAGACCTTATCGTCGTCGGCGAATGGATGCCCATCACCTTCTTCAGGAATGACCACGGGAAATTCACAAACGTGACGGCCGCGACAGGAGTGGGCGGAGCTACCGGCTGGTGGAATTCCATCGTGGCCGGCGACTTCAGGCACACAGGCCGCACCGACTATATCGTGGGCAACCTGGGATCGAATTCACTCTACCAGGCGAGCGAACAGACGCCTGTCTATATGACGGCCAAAGATTTTGCAGGCAACGGACACACTATCGGTATAGTCTCCTACTTTTTACCGGATCAACAGGGAGTACAAAAAGAATTCCCGGCGCCGGGAAGGGACGATATCGCCAGGGTATTGCCCGGGATAAAGAAGAAATACCTCACGTATAAGTCTTATGCCCAAGCCACCATGGACGAAGTGTTTAGTCCGGAACAACGGCAGGGAGCCCTCCGGCTAAAAGCCAATATGCTCCGGTCCTGTCTTTTACGGAATGACGGAGGAGGAAAATTTACCCTGGTGCCGCTGCCGGCAGAAGCCCAGTTCTCAGTGATCAACGGCATGGTTGCAGACGATTTCGATGGAGATGGCAACCTGGACCTGCTGATCAACGGCAACGATTTCGGGACCACCGTTGGTATCGGGAGATACGATGCCCTCAACGGCCTTTTATTGAAGGGCGACGGGGCGGGAAGTTTCACTCCACTATCCATCCTTCAAAGCGGCATCTATATTCCCGGGGACGGCAAGGCCCTGGTGCGGCTGCGGGGCAGGATCAAACCGGCCCGGGAAAACCACCCGGATTCCGCGGATTACCTGATAGCAGCCAGTCAGAACAAAGGTCCGCTGCAACTGTACCGGCGTAACACAAAGACCCGCAGCATTCCCATTCTTCCGGGCGACGTCAGCGCCATTATCCGGTACAATAACGGAAAGATCAGAAAAGAAGAATTCTATTACGGCAATTCCTTCCTGTCACAGTCTTCCCGCTGCCTCGATCTTAGCGGCGATATAAAAACCGCGACAATAACCGATAGCCAGGGCAGGTCGCGGGAAGTAAACTAAAAGCATAAAAAAAGCACCTGGATCGACCAGGCGCTTTTTCAGTGTTCATGAGACGACATCAATAGCCCGGGTTCTGCATAGCCTGCTTCTGACTCCCGGTCAGCGCCTTCCCTCCGGACTGGATACCATCCAAAAAAGTCTGCGGTATGGGCCTCAGCAAATGATAGTCCTTGATATTCGGCGCCGCATCGGGGTTAAAAGCCTTAGCCCGCGCCACCAGCGTCTTCGTCCGCGACAGATCCTCCCACCGCAAAAACTCCCCGGCCAGCTCCCGCGAACGCTCATCCAATAAAAAACACATCATCCTGTCATAATCAGAAGTATATCCCAATTTGCTGATAATATACTCATCATTTGCAGGCAATGGCGCGATACCCGACACCGTCAGTGATGCCCCCGCCGCCGTAGTCACCGGAATATTATTCGACTCGTAATAGGAGTTCTCCGGCATAAAGGAATTCAGCGCTGCAGCCTGCCCGTTGCCCGAAGGCGCCGCACCGCCGTCATAATAGACAGACCGATCCTCACCGGCAGCATACTGCGCCCTCTTCCTCACGGCATTGATGTAGGGCAGCGCGTCGGTATAGGCGCCCGTCCCCAGCGCGGCGAGACGGATCTTCGCTTCCGCGGCGATCAGGTACGTCTCAGCCGAACGCGCCAGCGTGATGTCGCGAAGTCCGCGGACGTCGTTCATCCCCCCGACACGCGAGCCGTCCAGGAACTTACTCAGCGAAGGAAAACGTACGTCGGCAAACAACGCCCCGTCGTTCACTGCCCCTCCCGGATATGCGACGTAGACATTGGCGATCGGCCTTCCGGTCTTACTGTACGGCACAGTATTAAGCATCTTATAGGAAGGGAACCTTGTATCGCCGGGCTGGTTGATCACATACATGACCCCCACGTCGCCGACAGCATAACTACCCGAAGGCTTATTTAAAAGGTCCTTCGTTTTAAAGCTCTTCCAGAACCTGGAGTCATTTACCAGGTCATACGCCCTGTACATAAAATAGGTAGTGCCCAGACGGCTGAAGGGCCGGTCGCCCGTGAGGTCACGCTGCATGAACGGCAGATCATCATAGCGGGATCTGTAATATAAGTGTTGCGTATTCGTTCCCTTCGTAGACGCATCCGCCGTGAATTGTGCCGCGAGGATTATTTCAGGCAATTTTTCATTAGGGCCGTCTGGTACAGTATAATGCCATAAGCTTGCAAAATCGGTCGCCAGGGGATGGTTGGCGATCACCTCATCGCACAGCGGCCCTATAGCGGCCAGATCGGCCGCCTTAGTGGAGGAATTCCACGAATCGTTGATCTCGCTGGCCCTGTACAAATAAGCCTTCGCCAGGAAGTGCGCGGCTGCATCTTTGGTAATATGTGCGGGCCCAGTCCCATTCGACAACAGGATGTAAGCGCTATCAAAGTCCGAAATTATTTGCGCATAAACATCCTTGGGAGCTGCACGGGTAAATTCCAGCTCGATGGTTGTGCTGACCTTTGTTTTCAGGGGCACGGCGCCGTACTGGCTTACCAGTCGCAGATAGTTGTAAGCCCTGAAAAAATGCCCTTCCCCCAGGGCCGTCTTCTTGACAGCCGGAGAGGTAGAGGCGCTTGCATTGGCATTTTGTATGATCAGATTGGCATCTCCAATCCCAAGGTACAGGCTATCCCATTGCGCGCTGGAGGTAATGGTATTCCCGTTGATCGGGGTAATAATGGAGGCAAGCCCGTTGGAGTAGGCATTGTTCTGGGCATTGGAATTGTCCCCGCCGACATGGAATTCATCCGTCCCATAGTTGGTGTTCGAATACATCCACTCCCCATTGAACGGAAGGGAGAATACAGCGTAATAAGTACCGGTCGCAAGTGAAGTAATGCCCGCATCGGTGGCATAGTAGCTCATCGCCCTGGCCGTAGTAAGGTTCTCATCCAGCACTGATCTCTTGCAAGCCAACGAACCAAGAACAACTACAAGCAACAAATATTTATATTTTTTCATTATTGTTTTTTTTGGGGTAATTAAAACGCAGCATTGATACCAAACGTAATTCCGCGATTGGCTATGCCGGTTGGATTGGTGGTAGAATTGACGACGTCCATATCGATATACTTTATCTTCGAGAACAACATTCCCGGATTAGCCGCCTGTGCATAGATCCTCAGGCTCGATATTCCCGTCTTTTTCAAGAGAGAGGGATTCATGTTATAAGACAGCGATATATTGCGCACCTTAATGAACGAAGCCTTCTGATAGCCAAGGATGACCGAGTAAGGATCGCCCGCTCCCGCGGTATAGATCGGCTTCTGGAAATCCGAATTCTGGTTATTCTCTGTATAATAATTGATCAGTCGCTGCGTGCCCCGGGCGCTTTCACTCTCACCTCCCGTGCTATACCAGTACTTCAAACGGCCGTATAAGAACACGGACAGCTCGATACCTCGGTAGGAAATAGTGTTAGTCATTCCGACGATATAGTTAGGCCTTGTATTGCCAATGATCTTACGGTCATTATTCGCGTCGATCTTATGATCTCCGTTCTGGTCGACCGGTCTTATGTTGCCGGCGCTGAAAACGTTGCCGTTGGCGTTGAACTGTTTGAAAGTAGCAGAGTCGGAGTAGTGCCAGATGCCGGCAGGCTGGTAACCGTAAATAACCCCGATCGGCTGCCCGATAAACCAAAGATTATTTATATCATCCTGCTTGCCATTGGATAACGATACGATATGCTCCTTTTGGAACGACAGGTTCGTGGTGGTAGTCCATACCAGGTCCCTGGTCTTGACGTTCACGGTTTGAATGCTGAGATCGAACCCTTTATTGGCCGTAGCGCCGATATTGGCGAATATATTGGTGTAGCCGGTTACGCTTGGGATAGCGCGGTTCAGCAGGAGATTGGGAGTATTGGAAGTGTATACATCGAAAACCGCCGTTATCCTTCTGTTCAGGATACTGAAATCGAGACCGGCATTGTATTGAGTGGTCCTCTCCCACTCCAGCTGTTGGTTTGCTAAAGTTCCGGAGGGAAGCGAGCCGGCCGTAGTGCTGCTGATGAAAGGATAGAATAAGGGAGTGACCGCCCCCTGTGTGGAATAAGGCGCAATGGCGGAGTTGCCCGTAACGCCGACACCAAATCTGAGCTTTAGGTCGTTCAGCCACGATACATTTTCCAGAAACCGTTCCCGGTTGATCCGCCATGCAGCAGCGGCGCTGGGAAAGGTAGAATATTTATGACCGGTACCCAACACGGACGATCCATCCCGGCGTACGCTGACGGTCAGCAGATATTTATCGGCATATCCGTAATTCACCCGCGCCATATAAGACAGCAGCTGATACTGGGTCAGATTGGAGCTGTAGCCCGTGAGATTGGAAGGAGATATATTTGCCTGGGTCAGCGAATTCCAGAGCTGGCTGGAAAAAGGTATGCCCAGCGCTGCGATCGAGCTGGTATCGGCGCTGAATTTCGTATAGCTGTGCAACAGGGTGACGCCAATGCTATGTTCCTTTATCGTTTTGTTATAATATACCAGGTTATCCAGCGTATAAGAGAAAGCCTGACCCTTGGCCAGCGAAGCCCGGTTGATCCCGGCGCCAATAACAGACTGCCCGTCCACAAACACACCGTCCTTGTACAGGGAAAAATCCGGTCCGAAATTCATTCTGTATTTCAATCCCTTCAGAGCGGGGACCATCGCACCCAGGTCCACCTGCCCATACAAACTTCCAAAAGCTCTCAGGTTCGTCCGCTCGTCCTTCGTGTAGTTGATCTCGTTGACGATGGTTTTATAAGCTGCATCCCCGCCGGGGTAGAGCACTCTGTTACCGGCAGAATCGTAGGGAACAGCATAAGGGAAAAGCGCCCTGGCCGATTCATAGATACTTCCTGTTGCAGAAACTGCGCTGCTTCCCGTTGTCGACTGGCCGAATTCCTGTATATTATAGCTGACATTGATATTGCTCCCCATCGAGAACCATTTCGTAGCTGCGATGTCTACGTTCGACCTCCCGGAATAACGGGTAAATGCCTGGCCTACCGAGGTACCCTTGTTATTAAGATAGCCGAAAGAGGCGTAAGCCTTTACTTTGTCGGACCCGCCACTGACGCTGATGTACTGGGTGTTGGTAACACCGGTTTGCGTCACCATGCCCCTCCAGTCCGTTGTCGCGACTTTGGAGCCATCCCACTTACCGCTGGTCCAGCCTTTCGCAATATTTGCCCACGCTGCCGGATCCGCCGAAGCCAGGAAAATAAATTTATCGTTGGCGATCGTTGGCTGGTCGCCCCTGGGGAAAGAGGAAGGGTTCGAATAATAATAAGCCCATCTGCGAAAATCGATGTATTGGGATGAGTTCATCATTATGTCACCATCGTGCAGTTTTTCGAATGTCGCAGAGCTGGTCAGGCTCAATACCATTTTACCTTCCTTGCCCTTTTTAGTAGTTATGATCACGACCCCATTGGCCCCTCTCGAACCATAGATGGCGGTGGCGGACGCATCTTTTAAAACATCGATCGATTCTATATCGTTCGGATCGATATTGTCAATAGTTCCTGTGGACAACGGTATATTGTCTACAACAAATAGCGGCGTGTTGGACGCGGTCAACGAACGGACGCCACGGATAGTTATATCGCCCAGCACGCCCGGCCTCGTATTGGAAGTGATATCCACACCTGCGATCTTTCCCTGCATGGCGTCCAGAGCCGTTACCACCGGTCTGGATTTGATGTCCTGCTGGCCGATCCCGGCAACAGAACCCGTCACATCCGTTCGTTTGACGGCCGCGTAGCCGATGACCACAATGTCGGATAAGGCGTCGTTTGTGCTTTTTAGTGATACGGACAGGTTCGCATTGTTGTCTACAGCAACTTCCTGGGCCTCGTGTCCGACGAAGCTTATCACCAGTCGCGCTTTGCCGGATGCTAGATTTAGCTGGAAAATACCACCCTGTCTGGTCATGGTGGAGTTCTTCGTGCCTTTCTCGAGAACGGTCGCGCCCTCCATCGGCGCGCCACTGGCGTCAGTAACCTTACCCGTTACCGTAAAATTCTGGGCGTTACTGGAAAAAAAAGACATGAGTAGTAGAAAGAGAAGGATAAAATTCCTCCTGGGCAGTTTTTTGGTCATAATGGCAACGTACGTTATTGGTTAAAAAATGAAGTTTTCTCATTAGTATTTTCGGTCGGGAAGGGTGACGGATCAACGGTGAAAAGGGTAGATCCAGGGCCACGGCCAGGATCAAAAACGCCGCAATCGGTTGCAAAACAATTTCTTAGATATTATTCGAGATAAGAATTAAAAGAAGTTATCGAGTTTTTAGCAGATTGCCATCCTGTGCCATCCTGTGCCATCCTGTGCTACCCGCGGACCCGGAGGGACAAAAAAAAGCACCCGGAATTAACCAGGTGCTTCAAAAAGCTTTATTTAAAAAAAAGCAACTAAATAAACTTCAAAACCTCCGCCCCCATCGCCTCCGTCCCCAATACCTTCTCAGCAGGCGTCGACGCATCCGCAATATCCCTCGTCCGGAAACCCGCCTTCAGCACCTGATCCACCGCGTTGATCACCGTCTCCGACTCCTTCTTCATCCCAAAGGAGATATCCAGCAGCAACGCCGCAGAAAGGATCGAAGCCAGCGGATTCGCTACCCCCTTCCCGGTGATATCATGGGCCGAACCATGGATAGGCTCGTATACGCCCGTCCCTTCGCCGACCGAGGCAGACGCCAGCATTCCCATGGAACCCGCTATCTGCGACGCCTCATCCGTGAGGATGTCGCCGAAAAGATTGGCCGTAACCACTACGTCAAACCGACGCGGGTCCTTGATCAGCAGCATTGCCGTCGCATCGACGAACTGATGCTCCACTTCCACGTCGGGATAGTCCTTTGCCACCTTCTGTACCACCTCCCTCCAAAGCCGCGAAGTCTCGATGACATTGGCCTTATCCACAGAACAGAGCTTCTTCCGGCGCGTCCGCGCTGCGTCGAACGCCTTGCGCGCAATACGCTCCACTTCGAACCGGCTGTATTCTGCTATATCATAAGCCGTATCGCCATTGTTCTTCCGGCCTTTCTCGCCGAAATAGATATCCCCCGTCAGCTCGCGGAAGAAGAGGATATCGGCTCCTTTTAATATTTCAGGCTTGATGCTGGAAGCACCCAGCAGCTCATCGAATAGTTTGATCGGACGCAGGTTGGCATACAGCCCCAGCTCCTTCCGCATTTTCAGCAGCCCCTGCTCGGGACGGACCCTGGCCGAAGGATCATTGTCATATTTGGGATGGCCTACAGCGCCAAACAGCACGGCATCGGATCTCCGCATCTTCTCCAGCGACTCATCCGGAAGCGCGCTGCCGGTGGCCTCGATGGCGACATGACCGATCAGCGCCGTGTCATAGCTGAAGTCATGCCCGAACTTCGCGGCGATCCTGTCCAGCACTTTCTTTCCAACTGCTGTAACTTCCTGTCCTATTCCGTCTCCCGGAACAATTAAGATTTTTTTACTTGCCATTCGATAAATTTTAAATTAAGTTCAGCATTTTTTGCGTAGCCTTGATCGCCGAAACGGTCTGGTCGCTGTCCAGTCCCCTCGTCTTGAACTCCCGGCTCGCGGAAGCCCAGGTGATCACCGTTTCACAAAGCGCGTCGGTCTTACCGCCCGGAGGGATGCGCACCGCATAGTCCGCCAGGGTCGGCAGGACGAGGTTCTGCTTCTTATAAACTTTCTTCAGCGCATTCATGAACGCGTCATACTGACCGTCCCCCTGCGCGTGCTCTTCGAATATCTCTCCTTCAATGGAAATTCTCACCGTCACGGACGGACGCAGATCCTTGGAATGCGTAAGCACATAATTTTCGATCCGAACTTTCTCCTGGATCGCCTTGCTGTTCAGGATGTCAGAAATGATATAGGGCAGGTCCGCCTGGGTGACCACTTCCTTGCGATCCCCCAGCTCGATGATCCGTTGCGTAACCAGCTTGAGGTCGCCATCGGACAGCTGTATGCCGAGCTGGGCCAGGTTGTTCTCGATATTCGCCTTGCCGCTGGTCTTGCCCAGGGCGTATTTGCGCTGACGGCCAAAACGCTCCGGCATCAGGTCGCTGAAATAGAGCTTGTTCTTCTTGTCGCCATCGGCATGGATGCCGGCCGTCTGCGTGAATACATTCTCTCCCACGACCGGCTTGTTGGCGGGTATGCGTATCCCGGAAAAGGTTTCGACCAATTTGCTGACCCGGTAGAGGGACGCCTCGTTGACAGAAGTCTTCACCGAAGGCAGAAAGTCCTTGAGCACAGCGACGGCGCTGGCCAGCGGCGCATTCCCGGCCCTCTCCCCCATGCCATTGACCGTGAGATGAATGCCGTGAGCCCCGGCTTTCACCCCTTCCAGGACGTTGGCCGTGCCCAGGTCGTAGTCATTGTGGGCATGAAAGTCAAAATGAAGCCCGGGATAGCGCTCTACGATGGCGCCTATGAATTCAGTCACTTCCGATGGGACCAGGATGCCCAGCGTATCGGGCAGCATGATCCTTTTCACCGGCTGATCCTGTAAAAAATCCAGGTATTGATAGACATAGTCCCTCGAATGGCGCATGCCGTTGCTCCAGTCCTCGAGATAGACATTGGACTCCAAACCTTTCTTCTTCCCCAGCGCAATAACGGCGGCCACGTCCGCAAAATGCTGCTCGGGCTTTTTCTTCAGCTGGTGCGTCAGGTGATTGAGAGAGCCCTTGGTCAGCAGGTTCATGACCCTGGCCCCGGCCTGCTGCATCCACTGCACGCTGACATCTCCGTCGACAAAGGTCAGCACTTCGATCCGGTTCAGAAGATCGTTGGCCTTCGCCCACCTGGTGATCGCCTTTACCGCCGCCAGCTCGCCTTCAGACACACGCGCCGACGCGATCTCGATCCGGTCGACATTCAGTTCAGTGAGCAGTAGCTGGGCGATCGTCAGTTTCTCCGAAGGTGAAAAAGAGACGCCGCTCGTCTGTTCACCGTCCCGGAGTGTCGTATCCATGATCTCTAAATAACGCGGAGAAGGAGACATGTCGTTGGTTTAATAAACACTCTTATCTGCAAAAGCCTTTATATCCTCCTTCATCGACTGCAGGTAGTCGATATCATCGTAGCCGTTCATCAGGTTGTGCTTCTTATAGCTGTTGATCTCGAAGGATTCGCGTTCACCCGTAGCCAGGATGGTAATGGTCTGCTCCTGCAGGTTCACTTCCAGCTCGGCCTTCGGATCGGCCTCGATGGCCCGGAAGATCCTGTCCAGGAAAGCGGGGCTGACCTGCACCGGCAGGATTCCGATATTGAGCGAGTTGTTTTTGAATATATCCGCGAAAAAGCTGGACACGACGCACCGGAAGCCATAGTCATATATAGCCCAGGCCGCGTGCTCACGGCTGCTGCCGCTGCCGAAGTTCTTGCCGCCTACCAGGATCTTCCCCGTATAGATCGGATTATTCAATACAAAATCCCTTTTAGGGGTGTTGTCCGCATTGTAACGCCAGTCGCGGAAAAGATTATCGCCAAAACCCTTGCGCTCGGTCGCCTTTAAGAAACGGGCCGGGATGATCTGGTCCGTGTCCACATTCTCGATCGGCATGGGGACGGCGCTGCTCGTCAGTAGGGTGAATTTATCGTAAGCCATGATGCTTTGGGAATTGTTGAGGTGAAAGTTATTCTGCCATTAATGTCCTGGGGTCCGTCACAACGCCCGTTACGGCCGCGGCGGCTGCCACCAGCGGGCTCGCCAGCATCGTCCTCGCGCCGGGACCCTGCCTGCCTTCAAAATTGCGGTTGCTGGTGCTGACGGCATACTTGCCGGCCGGTATCTTGTCGTCGTTCATGGCCAGACAGGCCGAACATCCGGGCTGACGCAGCTGGAAGCCAGCCGCCGTCAGTATATCCAGTATCCCTTCTTCTTTGATCTGCTGTTCGACGATATGGCTGCCAGGGACGATCCACGCCGTCACATGATCGGCTTTCTTGCGATCTTTCACGATCGAGGCAAAAGCCCGGAAGTCTTCGATGCGGCCATTGGTGCAGCTGCCGACGAAGACATAGTCCACTTTCTTGCCCAGCATGGCGTCCTCCTTATGGAAGCCCATATACTCCAGCGATTTGTCATAGCTGGCCTTGCTGCCGCCGTCTTCCACCGGGATATGCTGGGTAATTCCGATGCCCATGCCGGGGTTGGTGCCATAGGTGATCATGGGCTCGATGTCAGCGGCTTCAAAATGGTATTCCTTGTCGAAGCTTGCCCCTTCCTCTGTCGGCAATGTCTTCCAGTAAGCCAGCGCCTTGTCCCAGGCTGCTCCCGCAGGAGCCTTCTCCCGGCCCTTGATATAGCTGAAGGTCGTCTCGTCGGGAGCGATCATGCCTCCGCGGGCGCCCATTTCAATGCTCATGTTACAAACGGTCATCCGACCCTCCATGCTCATATTCCTGAACACCTCGCCCGCAAACTCCACAAAATAACCCGTGGCGCCGGCTGCCGTCAGCTTGGAGATGATATAGAGCACCACGTCTTTTGGCGTAAGCCCCTTACCCAGTTTCCCATTGACATTGATCCGCATCTTCTTTGGCTTGGGCTGCATGATACACTGAGACGAAAGGACCATCTCCACCTCGGAGGTGCCGATACCAAACGCAATAGCGCCAAACGCCCCGTGGGTCGAGGTGTGGCTGTCCCCGCAAACGATGGTCATCCCGGGAAGCGTGATCCCATTCTCCGGGCCCACGACGTGGACTATCCCGTTCTTCGGGTTACCCAGCCCCCAGTGAGAGATGCCATACTTGCCGGCATTCACCTCCAGCGCTTTCAACTGATTGGCAGACAAGGGGTCCTCCACCGGGAGGTGCTGGTTGATCGTCGGCGTATTGTGGTCAGCCGTCGCAAACGTCTTTTCAGGGAACATCACCTTCAGACGGCGGCCTTCCAGTCCCAGAAATGCTACCGGACTGGTCACTTCATGGATGAAATGCCGGTCGATAAAAAGAACGTCAGGACCGCCTTCGATCTTCCTGACCACATGAGAATCCCATACCTTGTCAAATAATGTAGCGGGTGCCGTACTCATTTTCCAGAATTTAAAGAAGATGTAAAATTCTTAAATAATATCCATATAATAAGGTTTTATGCTGAACTTTTTCTAAAAAGCATAAAAAAAAGCCTCAACAAAGTGTTGAGGCTGCTACAATTATCGCTAAAGTAGGTTATTTTTTATTCGCCGCCGCCCATTCATTATACTTCCTCACCACGGTGCCCAGTTCCTTCCAGGTGTATTCCTTCGACTTGATCTTTTCCGCCAGCTCCGGATAATCCGCAAAATACAGCGGCGCCTTCGCATGGAAGGTTTGATTATTGTTGAAGCTCGATACATTCGCGATCACCTTCGCCGCAGGCTCGCCATCACGAATAACATAATAATCCAGAAAACCCGCGGATGTATTGTTGTAAATAGACCCCCGCATCTCCGTCCTTTTTAGATACAAGGTGGCGAAACCCCGTTGCAGGACCTCAAACCAGCCATAGTCCTTGCTGATACGTGTTTGTCCCCAGCCAAGATAGACCTTGATGTAATCAAATTCGATCGAAGGGGTCCTTCCATCCTCTTTTAAAAAAGAGAGCGTCCTGAGCTTTTCCGAAGGTATTTTTTCGGGTTCGGCGTCGTCAGAAGACTTAAAACGAACCTCTTTGTCGAACGAAGTTTCAACTAGCCCAATACGTGAGGTTCCGTCGACAAAGATAAGTTTACAGTAACCGTATTTTCCGCCTGCATTGGCGGCAATACTAAAGGCAAACAGAAAGAGAAGGGTAAATAATTTTTTCATTTGGTTTGGATTTAGGTAAAACAATTCGGCCAAAATAATAACCAACGGTCAAAAAAACAACTGTCATCCCCATCACGTATCGGCGCGCCGCCTCAGAATACTAAATCGCCCCAAAATCCGTTGTAAATCAGGAACCCAATACCCTTTAAGACCATGAAATACCACCTCGCCATCCTCGGAATAACCGTCCTCTGTTATTCCTGCAGCTCCACCAACCTGATGTCCCTTAGCGTAACAGAACCCGCGCCTGTAAGCCTTCCGCCCAACGCCAGATCAGCAGCAGTAGTCAACAGAAGCCGGGCCGACGACGCTAACAGGACCATCGACGCCATACACAGGGTGATATCCGTCGAAAGCAAAAGCCTCCAGACCGATGGCGCCAAAGCCAGCGTCGACGGGCTCTCGAACGAGTTGATGAAGACCGGCCGTTTCTCGACAGTAAGATCCCTCGACAACCTCGACCTCCGGTCATACGGCGCAGGCGTGTTCCCCTCTTCGCTGCCCTGGGATTCTGTAGAAAAGATATGCCGCGAAAGCAATACTGACCTCCTCTTCTCCCTCGAGCTCTTCGACGCGGAATCGAGGGTCGGCATCGGCCCCGGAGGCCTCATGACTGCAATAACCAATGTACCTACCCAGGTGAGCATGAATACACAGGTAAAGACCGGATGGAGGATCTATGATCCCTATTCGCGGACCATCCTCGACGAATACGTTCTTTCCAGGGACCTGTCCTTCCAGAGTCGTGGTCTCGACCCCTCGTCGCTGTTCGGTCGCAAAGAGGCGGTTAAAGACGCCGGCAACAACGCAGGCCAGGCCTACGCATCCCGCATCGTCCCCTACTCGATTCGGGTATCCCGGTACTATTTTGTAAGGGGGAACTCGAACTTCATCGTCGCCAAAAGAATGGCGCGCACCGGCAACTGGGATGGCGCGGCCGGGCTATGGAAGGAGTCGACCAATAGCAGCTCCCGCAAAGCAGCCGGCAGAGCCTGTTACAATATGGCCATCAGCAGTGAGATAAATGGGGATCTCAGTGGCGCCATCCAGTGGGCCCAGAAAGCATATGAGGTTTACAACGTCCGGCTTGCCCTCAGCTATGTCAATCTCCTCAGGCAAAGACAGTCGGCCAACGAAGTGTTGAAAAGTCAGACCGAGGTCACAAGCGCGCCCTAGGGAGCCGGCAGGATGCGCTGGTGCAATAGATCGAGCGCGGCCTCTAAATTCATCTGGAGATACAGCTCGTAGTCGGCAAGCATTTCCCGCCAGAGCCACTGCCATAGCACATATCTTTCCTGACCTACAGGCGACAGAGACAACGTTTGCGCCTCCTCCGCCGTCAATTCACCCTGCAGGGATGCTGCGATCACCTCCCAGGGTATTTCTTCTTTATTATATGCAGGCAAGATCTCCATATTGCAATTCTATCGGCTAGACAGCCGAAACATCCTCCCGGTCCCAATAAAAAAAATTATTTTTTTGACTAGGACCACAAAGCCGATTGACTGTCTTTTATGTACAGGATATAGGATTAAAGGGCGAAAGCCCAGCTGGTAAATGATTCATTTCAGGAACAGCCAAAGGGATGGAAGGACAGGTTCCATCCCTTTTTATTAAAATTCCGCCAACTCATTATATGAAAAACAACCTGGTCATTATTTTATCTGTTCTCACCGTTCTCAGCGCCCTGACCACACGAGCCCAGGTCCAGGTCAGCGTGAATGTGAACATCGGCTCTCAGCCCCAGTGGGGACCACAGGGCTATCAGCACGTCGACAACTACTATTTGCCGGACATCGACGTATACTATTGCGTACCCCGGCAGCAGTTCGTATACTTCAACGCCGGCGCCTGGGTCTTTGCAGCATCTCTGCCTTCAAGATGTCAGGGCTACGATCTGTATAGAGGGTACAAAGTGGTGATCAACGACCCCAACCCCTGGCAGAACCACGCGGTCTACAGGACACGCTATGACCGGTACCGGCACTGCTACGACCGGCAGCCTCCGCTGCGCGACTGCCGCCACGAGCGCGACGAAGATAACGATGGCCCCGGACGCCACGGCAAAGGTCACGCCTACGGACACTACAAGAAACACCATGACGGTGATGATCGATAAGTCCATTTAAGCAAGCCCCTAAACCCATTCTTCTGCCGTCTGCTGCCCATCACTCGATCAGATGCGGCACAAACCTGCTCCAGTTATCCGTCACCAGCGTATTTGACTCCCTGATCCCGATACCCGCGGGCTCCTGTCCGATGACCCAGCTTCCGATCAACGGATAGTTGCCGTCAAAACATGGCAGCTCGAACAGCTCCTGGTAGACATACCCCTCCTCTCCATATTCTCCGTCGGTCTGGCAGACCACCTGGCCCCCTTTCATAATATCGATATTCGCCCCCTCGCGAGACAGGATAGGCTTCTTTACGTGGTCGCCCAGTCGGTCAGGCGTGAAATATGCGGGTAACAAATTCCGATGCCCAGGGAACAGCTCCCACAGCAACGGCAGTATCGCCTTATTCGAAAGGATCATCTTCCAGGCTGGCTCGATAAAAAAGGCGCTGTTCCTGTCCTGCCCGACAAATGCCGCAAACTCATCCGCCATCACCCACTCCCAGGGATATAGCTTGAAAAGATTCGACACAGGCCTGCACGCGCCGTCTACAAAGACCTCCTGCTGCGCGTCCCATCCGATGTCTTCGATGTATACAAAATGCGTGGCGATGCCCGCCTGCATCGCACAGTCCCGGAGATACTCCACATTGGTAAGATCCTCCAGCGTCTCCTTGAGACAGCTGAAATGCAGGGGTCCCGGTCTGAGATAGTCACGCAGCAGCGCCCACTGCCCGATCAGCCGCTCGTGAATGCTGTTCCACTGGTCTTTTGCCGGGTCGAGGTCCTGCAGCCAGAACCACTGCACGATACCCGCTTCATACAGGCTGGTCGGAGTATCCGCATTGAACTCCAGCAATTTTACCTGCCCGTCCCGGTAACAAAGGTCCATACGGCCAATGACGGAAGGATGGTCTTCATTCCAGCTTCTTTCCAGATAAGGCACGAAACCCGCCGGGATATGGAACTGCGCATAGAGGCCGTTGTCAATAACGTACCGGACAGCGGCGAGACAGAGCTGCCACAGTTCAGCGGTGGCGGCTTCGATAAGCAGTATCTCGTCCATAGTAAAGGAATAGCAGGCGCTCTCGTCCCAGTAAGGGACATTGCTCGTGTGAAACCCAAAGCCCAGCTTCTCGACGGCCTGCTGCCAGTTGTTTCGGGGTTGAATGGTGACACGCTTCATAGTAGTGATCTTGATCAGGATGATACCGTAGAACCGCTCTTTCCAAAGCCGCCCCGCATGATAAATTGATGACTCCTCCAAAGGATCCCCCGGCGGTGGGTTCGGCCCGGGATATAGATAGTTCCGACGGAGGGACCGGGATAATAGATACCGGGATATTCTTCGTAAAGGGATATCGTGCTGCTGTCGATATTATTTACAGGCGTGCATACACATCTGTCGGGCCCCTCGCCTTCTGCCTCCGGCGCCCGGGTCAGCGTAGAGTCCGGAATAAGCGCCGTCGCGGACTGGGAAGGGATGACGATCCTGTTGCAGGACGCCAGTGCCGCTGTGATGAGCACAAGCTGTATTTTCTTAGATCGTTTCATCCTTACATAATTATTTTTAATGGTCGGATGACATCGAAGATGCAGCGAGACCTTTGAAGATCAATAATGGTTCGAGATAAACCTCGCAGTTCATCCCCCTGTGTGTTAAATTTTGTCATGCTCGGTTTCATATCGATAAGATTCGGGTTAATGGGAACAAGACTAAGGTCGACGCAGCTGGTCCTCTATCCGGGCGATCCGCGGACAAACGGTACGATTGGCATAAAACTCAGTCACGGGATCGGTTATGTCCCCCGCCAATACCCCTGCAATTAACAGCTCTGAAGCGTCGAGTCCACGTCTGGCAAGCACAGCCCGGGCCCACGACTGAAGGAATAAAAGCGTCTGCCGTGCGTCCTCTGTCGCGTCATAGGAATATCGGTGGCCCAGCTCCATGAGATAGCTGAACCGCGCCCCCTTCGTCTGCACATCCCGGAGGTCCTTCGCATATTCCGATAAATAGAGCAGGGCATCACAGGGAAATTCCATGGAAGGGAATACACCGGTCTGCATCGCGAGCAGGACCTTCCCGCCGAAAATGAGCACCCGGTCAGGAGAAGCCGAATAGCTCCAGTTGACCAGGAAATTCTGCAGCGAGTCATACTTTCCCTGCTCCAGCAGCGCGGGCATAACGACGGGTGCGTGAACGATAAACTTGATCTGATCATTAACCCATGGAGGGATAACTGGCGGAGTGTGTTTTTGAGCGATGACGTTCAGACTGGACAGGGAGAAAAAAGCCCAAATGAACGATCTACCGCATAGGTTGGCGTAGATTTGCTTCATTAGTCGTTGGTATTAGGATCAGCAGCGCGACGAAGTCAGACCCAAAGGTCGTGACTCCGCTGTAACGCAGGGTTAACCTGCTGTTAAAGGGATACCAGACTTGCAAAGCGAATGTTAATTAAACACCCGACCGCTACGCCCTATTCGTCTGGATCATCGTTGCCTCTCTTTCGCTCGCCAGCCGCGCCTTCCTGAAAAGAACGAACGCCCCCAGCAACAATACCGCCAGCAGCAGGTACGCTACTCCCAGCAGAGCCGGGTTCGATATCCGGAACAGCCCCGTTATAGTATAGCTGAATAACGACGTAACGATATAGTTCCCGCCCCCGGTGATCCCGCTCGCCACCCCCGCATTCTTCGTGAACCTGCCGAGAGCATAGGCAAAAACGATATTAAAGATAAACCCGCCCAGCAGATGGATCAGCGCGACGAAGATCATCAGCGTGTATATATTCGCCCACAGCCTGTTCACGCCGATCATCAGCAACGCGAAAAGTATCTGCAGGGACACGGCCACCAGGATCTTCCTGTCCAGCGGCCTGCTGATCAGCGCCTTGCTGATGATCCCGCCCGTCATCAGCGCCACCCCGGACAAAAGCGCGCTATACCCCGAGACAACCGGCGAAAAATGAAAGACGTGCTCGATAAGGAAAGGGCTCGTCATCCCAAACACCACCAGCATCGAATAGCTCAGGGCAAGAATGACCAGCCCATAGCTGAAATCCCCCGTCCGGATCATCATAGAATAGACATTGACGATAGACCGGAATTGAAAAGGATGCTTGACCTTCAATGACTCGCCGCTATATATTTGTTCGAGTACCAGGATCGCGAGCGAAAAGAAACCCAGGAAAAGGAAATTGGACTGCCACCCCCAGAGCTCCTGGAAATACCCGCCCAGGAACGGAGCGATGATCGGCGCCGTCGCCCATACGATAGAGAAAAGGCTGGTATAGTGCTTTAGCTTATCGCCCTTGTAGATGTCAATAAAATAGGCCCTCTTCCCAACCATGATAAAAGACACCGCTATCCCCTGCAGTATCCGCATCGCATAAATAAGGTAGATATTATCGGTAAAGGCGATCCCAAAGCTCGAAAGGCTGAACAACAGCAACGCTGCCGACCCCAGCCGAAAACGCCCAAAACTGTCCAGCAGACTCCCCACCAGCAGCTGACTGAGGCCATAGCTCACCATGAACAGCAGGATAGACAGCTGCACGGCCGCATTGCTCACGTGCAGCTCTCCCGCCATCGACGGCAAAGAAGGAATATAGATATCCGTCGCAAATCCGGAGATCGGAATAAGCGCAAATGCCAGAATAGTGCTAATCCCCTGATGATTTTCCTTTATGACTCTCATACTCTTCTTATTTAAAGATTTATATATCTAAAATTATCGATCAATTGAGTAAAAAAATTATTCTTCATACCGGCTCAGATATTTCACAAACTCGCCCATCCCCTCCTTATTGATCATATACCTCGCACAACGACCGTCCTTCTCCAGGATCAGCAGGTCCGCCTCGACCAGCTGCTTTAGGTGGTGCGACACCGTGGACTGCGCAAGATCGAACATCTCGACCAGCACAGAACACTGCATCCATCCCTTTTGTTTCATAATGGCCTCCATCATCTGGATACGGTAAGGGTCACCCAGGGCTTTCGAGACCTTCTCGATCCGCTTGATATCGCTCTTTAAATTCATGAATGCAAAAGTATCGATGATTTTCGAAAAAACCAGCCCGTTCTCGAATCAACGGGCTGGTGAATCAACGGGCCTCTCATAGGTAAATAAGCTATAGATAACGGGTACGACCACACCGGAATGCTGGGTAAGAATTTCCCGGCTTACGACCCCACTGTCAGTAAATAGGTCCAAAATTCCCCAGTGATGTCACGGGATTTTTTTGCAGAAGATGAAGATAGACGAGGACAAAAAGCAGCTGTTGACGGAGCAAGGGCATTTGGGTAGTCATACGCGCGGTTAAGAATGATTTAGTTAATGATCATTGCGCGCCCAGGTTGTGGAAAAAGGATAAAAAGTTATCCACAAAATCCATACCACCCTTTTGCAGCGAAAAAAACAAACCCGACCGTGCAAACAGTCGGGTTCGATCCCGCTACCCAAAAACCCTCACTGGTCTGTGCAAACGCAGACTGTACGAACAGGCTCACCGTCATCGAAATATCCCCCGACGACGGACCGGGGGCGACGAACCAGAGCCCCTATCTCCCCACCTCCTTCAGCATTTCGATGATCTGCTCGTTCCGGATGATCAGCATCCCCACCCGTTCGTTCGAGATACCCTCCCTTATCTTGTAGTTATACCAGGGAACGCCCGCCTCCATCGTAGACTCAAAACAGCTGAAGAATATATTCTTGTTCTGGCTCAGCTGATCCGCTATCTCGACGATGTGAGTAGATATCAGGAACAGGCTGTTCCGGACCCGGGAGAGCGCATCGATAACCTCCAAAGAAGCGTCCGATGCATCCTTCACATTCGTCCCCCTGAACAGCTCGTCGAACAGGACGACAAGCCGTCTTTTCTCCTTTATCTTCATCGCCACGTCCTTTACCCGCCGCACCTCATTGTAGAAATGGCTGTAACCCTGGCTGATATTATCAGACAGGTTGATGGTCGTGATCAGGCCGTTGAACAGCGTGGTCTCCATATACGCCGCGGGAACGGGGAAACCGAGATGTGAAAGATAGACACACAATCCGAATGCCTTCAGGAAGGTGGACTTGCCGGACATATTCGCGCCGCTGATAAAGCACAGGTTGCTGTCGTTGTCGATGCTGAAGTCGTTGGAGACGGGGCTGGCCAGCAATGGGTGAAAAAGTCCCCTCAGCTGCAGCAAAGGCAGGGGCCTGCCGACATACTCGGGAAATGAAAGCGAATGCTTCTGCGCCGCCTGGGCTACCGCCTGGTAGACGTCAAATTCATAGATGGTATCCATTATCCGACGCAGCTGCTCCCTGCCCTTCCTCCGGAAATAATGGTCGCACCTGGACATATCCATCGCCGATAGCTCGGCATTGGAGGAGGTGAGTATCTCCCGTATCTTCCTGTCCGGGATCAGCTCGTCGATAGTCATCGACATCGCCGCCAGATGATAGGGACAGCCCTTCGCCCTCAGCTCGTCAGCCAGCCGGAAGAAATGACGGAGGGTGCTCACGGTGGTCTGTATGCCAATGGTGACAAGATAGTGGTTATTCGTCTGCTTGAACTTGTTCCGAAGATTGTACGCCAGCACATCCAGCCGAGTGTCCGGGTACAATGGAATGCTCGCATTCAGGTAGTGCTCGATGGTATCCATCTGCTGGCGACCGATATTGAGGTCGATGCCATTGTTGTAGAAGAACCGGATAGCGTCCCGGCGCTCCTCCAGCAGCTGGCGGTCATTGGAAGGCGACTTGAACAGCTGCTCCAGCCTGTCTCCTCCTCCCACCGTCTTGACATTGTTGAACAGACTAAAAACAAGCCCCTTTCGCCCCTGGTCGAACAGATCGAGGTCCTTCCAGGTCTGCTTGTCGACTTCGAACGGGACGGCAGCTTCTTCAACCATGTCCTCCTTGTCTTCCACCACCGACAAAAAATTCAACCGGTCGCCGTTTGCAAACTTCGGCAGAACGCTCCCACTGAAGGTCCCGCGCGGTACATAGCTGAACTGTTCCAATTGTTCTGGTTTTAGTATGGGAATAGTTTTACCCTGATTGATCAACAATAGTCTGTCGCTGATACCGATGATCTTCCGGTATACGTGGTCGGTCACGATAAACCCCTTTTCCCCCCGGTATTCATTGATAAGCTCCATGACCCTGTCCTGATAGATCGGCTCGATGCCGGAAAAAGGTTCGTCCAGCAATACAAACTTTACGGTGAGATTCACCAGCAATAATATCTCGAGATAACGCAGCTCCCCCCCCGACAGCTCCCGGATCCTTTTCTTCAGATGGGGCTTGACCCTCGGGTCGGCTATTATTTTCTTCCTTCTTTCCGCATCTGCATACTGACCAATGATCTTTCCTATCGGCATATTCGCGGGAAGAAAGCCGTCCTGGGGCAGATAGGCGATCCACTTCCCCTGCAGATGAGGGGGCTGTATGACCTGACCGTCAATGCGGATGCTCCGGTCTTCGGACGGCAGGGTTCCGAAGATCAGCTGCAATAGAGTCGATTTACCGGCGCCATTTCTTCCCAATATCCCCACCACCTCCCCGCTCTGGCACCTTAGATAGACGTCGGATAATATCTTCCGACCGCCTAAGGTCGCGATAATGCTATCCGCTTCCAGTACATGAGTGTTCATCGGATAATGCTTTTGACAGTTGCGATCAATAAAGCCAGCAGTCCGTCCAATAACCAGGAATAAGCGATCAGACCTGCCCGGGAAAATCCCTTGTTATAGTAGAAATAATACTCATGTTTGCGCCTCCTTTCAAAGAGGTATGACGCAAGAAAGTATCCTCCTGTTACAAGCGACACAATAAAGGACGTAAAGAAATTCAGACCTGTTGCATAGCCAACCAGGGCAGCCAAAAAAGAATAGGGAATATTGATGCTTTGAATAGCTAAATGATAGCTGAAAAGAAGGGAAAATTTTCCGGCATTCATGAGAATAAAGGTTGCACCTAAACTAGGCAATATTATTTAGGCCCCTAATTCTCAAATAGTTAAATAAAATAAAAAAAGGGCGTCAGGCGCCCAGAATAGTTCGAAACGTCAGATTCACCCGCGGCCGGCTCACCTTCTTTGTCTTTGGCAGGGCATGCAGCCAGTACCGCTGACAGGCCCCCCGCATGACCAGCAGGCTGCCGGGCTCCAGCAGGACTTCCACCAGCTGCCCTGTAGTCTTGTGTTTGAACTGAAACTTTCGCTCCGCCCCCAGGCTGATCGAAGCGATCGCCCCATCCCGCTCAAGCTCTTTCTCGTCATCGCTATGCCAGGACACCCCTTCCTCTCCGCTATGATAAAGGTTCAGCAGACAGGAATTATACTGTGCCCCCGACTCCCGCTCGACCCTGGCCTTCAACGCCCGAAGATCATCCGTCCACTCCAGCGCCTGCCTGGTCACCCCGGAATACGTATATCCGTAACTGCTATCCCCATACCAGGCCACCATCCGCCTGGTCAATATCCTCCGGCCGAAAATAACCACTTCGTCCTGCCGCCATTCGACGTTCCGCAGCAGCCGTTCAAGATACGCCGCAGCCTCTCCCGTCGTAAATACCTTGCCATAATAATCTGCTATCCCGTCGCAAGGCAACACGTTGACCACGCGTTCTGTATTGAATAGGTCCATACCATAAAGATACGCCTAATCCGTCCTCAGGCTCTTCACCGGATTGGCCAGCGCCGCCCTGATCGTCTGAACGCTGATTGTCAGCAGCGCGATCGCCAGCGTCGCGACACCCGCAAGCGGGAATATCCACCAGCCAATAGAGATACGATAAGTGAAATTATCCAGCCATTTATTGAGGAAGAACCAGGCGAGCGGAGTAGCGACCACAAAGGCCAGCACCACCAGCCGCAGGAAATCGGCCGACAAAAGACCCGTGATCTGGGCGATCGTTGCCCCCAGCACTTTCCTGACGCCGATCTCCTTCTTCCGCTGCTCCATGACGAGGGATACGATGGCAAACAATCCCAGACAGGACAATAAGATGGCGATAAAGGCCGCCGAACCAAAGATTGACGAAAGCCGCTGCTCCCGGTCATACCAGCGGCGCGTATTCTCCGTCAGATAGCTCGGTCGGACATTGTTATCCGGCTCCAGCGCCTTATAGGCCGAGCTCACAAGGTCCATCGCCTTCAGGGGATTGTCTGTCCTTACCTTTACCAGTATATAGTTTAGCGCCTGCCCCTTCCTGATCTGGAGGGTCAGTGGCTCCGGCTTCTGTCGCACCGAGTATATACGGATATCCGGTATCACCCCAATGATGTTCCACTTCGGCCGGGCACTGTCGGAATAAAAGGATAGCCCCACGGCATCCTTCACCCCAAACTGCCGGGCCATGCTCTCGGTGACCACCACCGTATTCAGCGAGGACGACGTATCAGACGGATATTCCCTGCTGAAATCGCGACCGGCCACCGGCCTGATGCCCATGGTCTTTAAGAAATCATAGTCGACCGTTACGACGTCGGTCTCTATTTGTCGGCTACGCCAGTCAAAACCTACGCTATGCTCACTCTGGCTGTTGTCCTGTCCGATGCCCACGTTGACAGACGCGCCGCTCATAGCGACCACCTGTGGCTGTGCCCCCAGCCTTGCCCGCATCTCGCCAAGCAGCCTCACGGTATTCTCGGGACGACGCACCGGGATGCTGATGATGGACTCCTGCTCAAACCCCAGCGAAGCCGTGCGCATATGCTCGAACTGGCTGTAGATAACGATCGTCCCGACGATCAGCAGGCTGGCCATCACGAACTGAAAGGTAATAAGCCCGTTGCGCAACCAGGACTGGCGGCTGATCGCCACCTTGCCCTTGAGTATCTCCACGACCTGAAATCGGGACACCAGCCAGGCCGGATAGCCGCCAGCCATCAACGATACGAGCAATACCCCGGCCAGCGTCACTACCCCTACCGAAGGTCGCAGCAGCGCATTCAGCGAAAGCTTTTCCGTGAACAGGGTGTTGAACGGATCCAGCACGACTATCGTCAGCACCAGCGCCGCCGCGATGGCGATCAGACAAAGCAAAAGGCTTTCCGTCCACAGCTGGAAAAAGATATGTTTCTTCCCCGCGCCGATGGTCTTGCGCACCCCTACCTCCCGGGCCCGGGTAAACGCCCGCGCCACATTCAGGTTGATAAAATTAAAACAGGCGATCACCACCACCACGATGGCGATGAGGATCAAAATATACAGATAGGATTTGCTGACGGTATTCCCCGTACCCAGCTCCACGTCGAAATGTACGTCCCCGAATGGCAGCAGCCTGTACGCGCCATAGTCGCCATTGGCATCGCGCCGGTAGCCCTGGCTTTTGAGCTGTTCGTCATCAAAAAGACGATGCGTCTTCACCATCTGCCGAAGCCCCTTCTCCAGCTGTTGTTGCGTCACGCCCGGCGCGGCCTGTACATAGACAGGATGATGCGAGGCGTCCCAGATATTCTTCAGCTCAGGATAGTTATTATTCAACTCTATGCGCGCGAGTATACTGCACCGGATCGAGGAATTATCCGGCGCGTCGGCCACCACAGCGGAGACCATCAGGTCCTTCCATTCCCCGCCGATCTTTACCCCTACCATCTTTCCGACAGGAGACTCGTCGCCGAAAACGGCCTTCGCCATCGACGCGCTGAGCACTACGTTTCCCAGATCACCAAGCGGCGCCACCCTGTCACCCTGCAGTACCGGAAATGAGAACATAGAAAAAAAGTCGTTGTCGACAAGAGAGATGCCTCTGGCGATCTCCTTTCCACGATAACGAATAGCCGAACCGTCATTCATGATCGAGCTCACACTGGCCACTCCCGGCACCTCGGCCTTTATCGCCGGCCCCATCGGATAGCTCATATCACTCCCCCGCTCATCCCCGTCCGGCTTATAGCTGACGCCATACACCTTATAGAGCCTATCCCTGTTCTGCTGGAAGCCGTCATACGAAAACTCCCGGTAAACAGTCAAAAACAACAATATACAACAGGTAAACGCCACCGTCAGCCCAAGGATATTGACCGACGCATTGAGCTTGTTCTTCTTCAGATTCCGCCAGGCGGTGAGAAAATAGTTACGTATCATTTAATTATATCCTCCGGCCCCCAATCCTACAAACTGGCATCCATAATTACAACAAATTCGACATCAACCCATTACATTTAACCCACCGAGGCCCACTGTCCGGTTTCGACACACTAGTCGTTCATATTTGAAGAGAATCGATCGCCGCAAGCGTGTTATTTAAATGATTAACACCATAGAGCAATGAACCTTCATCAATCCCCATCCAATTAAACAAATTGACTATTTGAACGTAGTGTTGCCTCGCATAAGTTGTATCAATAACAGCATGTCCTATGGCAAAACATACTGGTTCATGATGCGCCAGCCTATTGCGTAATTTATTGATCTTTTCAAGCTCTCTTCCCAAACGTATATCGCCAAAATCCAAATTCCATCTCCGCAAGCAGCTTGGAATGGGAATAACTGACCAGCCTGCGCAAACCCTCTTGAATAATTTGAGGGGTTTTCCCGCAATTTCGCACAGTAAACATTCCCCCGGGTATTGCTGCATCCCTAAGCCAGTCGGTACCGTTCCTTTCAGAATAGTGCCGGTCAATGGCATTTCGCAACGCGACCTCAAAGCAACTAACAATGGTGAACAGTTGCTGAGACAATCGTAAGTTTAGCCGGTATAAAGTCATCGCCTTTCGCGTATCTCCTTGTACAGCATTTACATATCTGCTCATTCTCGGCACAGAAATGACGTTTTCAAATTCCTCGAATCGCATAAAAATTTAGTTGTAGGGTTCATCGAATTAATTTACCTTCGTTTTATATGGTTCCCGGAAGCCCCTGATTTCGATCAAGCTTCCGGGTTTTCGTTTTTATTCCCTTCCTCCATTCCAGCTACCAAATTATTTAGTTTTAAATTTACTAAATAAAATAGCATCCAATTTTAAAAAAAATCCACCCACAGTTACAAGCCATGGATGGACTACAACGATGTATAAATAGATCAATGCGCCTCCACCTCTACCTTCACCGCAGCCGGCGCCCCCTGCGCCGCCGCTGCCTTCTTCTTCCGGATCGTCGTCAAAACCAGCGGGATACAACAGGCATTCAACAGCGCGAGCAGGAGGAACGCATCCATATAGCTCATCAAATAGGTCTGCCTTACCACGGTTGCCTCCAGCGCCGCAAGCGCCCTTCGGCCGGCATCATAGACCGTCGACCCCGACGAGATGAATCGCGCCGTTGCCAGCCGCAGCCGGTCCTGCGTCGGAAGATCGGTAGCCGTAATATGCGTGACCAGCGAATTCCGGTTGTTCGCCGCACGTTGCGCGATATAGGTGTTGATCAGCGCGATGCCAAAAGAGCCGCCCATCTGCCGCATCATATTGTTGAGCGCCGCCCCCTGCGGAATATCACGCGGCTGCAGCTCGCTAACCGCCAGCGCCGTCAGCGGCACGATCAGCAGAGCAGCGCCAAGCGCCCGGAAGATCAGCGGCAACGCAAAGTCGACCGACCCCGAGCTCAGGTTCGACTCCGACATCCAGAAATTAAAAATGGCCGTCAGACCAAACCCGATAATGACCAGCCACTGGGGTCGCACCCCCCGCTGCATCATCTTCCCCAGGAAAGGCGAGATAGCAGCCCCCATCAACACCCCCGGCATGATCATCAACCCCGTCTGAAAAGCAGAATACCCCAAAGTCCGCTGGGCAAACAACGGGAACACATAGATGGCGCTGAACAGCCCAAAGCCCAGTATAAAGGTGAGCACCGCCGAGACAGAAAGCGTCGCGCTCTTCAGCACTTTTAGATTCACAACGGGAAACTTCACCCGCAGCTCCCACCAGACAAAGATGGTCAGGCAGAGGGCCGACAACGCCGTCAGCACGATAATGTAGTTAGCCGAGAACCAGTCGTCGGTCTCCCCCCTTTCCAGCACGACCTGCAGCGAACCCACGCCAACGCTCAACAGTCCTATCCCTGTCCAGTCGATCGCCTTCCCGTCGCGCGACGGCTTCGAAGGCCGCAGATACCGGATACAAAGCAGCGTAGCCATAAAACCGATCGGGATATTGACAAAGAATATCCAGGGCCAGGACGCATTGTCGACGATATACCCGCCCATAACGGGCCCTATCGAAGGGCCGATGATGACCCCCAGCGCAAATATCCCGCTGGCGAGCGCCCGGTCCTTTGGCGGGAAGGTCTCGAAAAGAATGGCTTGAGAGGTAGACAGCAAGGCCCCGCCACCAAGCCCCTGCAGAAAGCGGAACGCAACCAGCTCCCAGAGACTCGAAGAAAAGCCACACATGGCGGACGTAACGGTAAACAGAATGATTGACCCGATATAATATTGTTTCCGGCCGATCTTCTCCGCCAGAAAGCTCGTCATCGGGATGACGATCACATTCGCGATGGCATAGGACGTGATGACCCAGGCCGTATCCTCCAGCGAAGCCGCCAGATTGCCGCTCATCGTGTTGATCGATACGTTGACGATCGTAGTATCGATCAGTTCAATTATAGCCGAAATAATGACGGTGAATGTAATGATCCACTTTCTAAAGCCAGTCTCCATAAATTTTTCCAGTCTGTCTGCAAAGGAAAAAATTTAAATGGAGCATTTACTGTCCATAACGTCAAAAAAAATGTCGGATCGGGCAGAAACACCCCCACGCCAGGCCCGCGGGATCACTCCCTCATCAGCTGATATTTCTTCGGCTTCACGTGATACGCCCGCTCGAACAGCCGCGAAAAATGCCCGATATTGGTAAACCCAAGCTCATACCCCACCTCCTTCACGGTGCGCCCGCTCTCCGCCAGCAGCTGCCGCGCCTTCTCCAGCCGTGCATTCTGAAAATACTGGTAGATGCTGACCCCGAATATCTCCCGGAAAGACTGCTTCAGCTGCGACTCGCTCATCAGTATGCTGCGGGCCAGGCTGGCAATCGTCGGCGGAGCGGAAAGGTCACTCACCAGCAGCTGACGGGCCTTGAAGACCCGCGCCACGTCTGCAGAATTGCTGTTCTTATACGGCGCCGCAGTCCGCTTGTTCAGCTGCTCAAGCAACAGGTACACCAGCTGCTGCACCCGCACCTGGTAGAAAAGACGCTGCAAGGTCTTCGCCGCGGGAGGCATCCGCAGCTCCCAGATCAACGCCTGCATCTCCGTCGAAAGCCGCTCGTGGATAAAGAAGGAATCGTCCTGCTGCAGCAGGCCATCCAGGTAGACCTCCTGGTCGTCTCCCAGCATGCCCGCAAGCCTCTTCCTGTTGATCCGCATACAGACCACATTGCGCTGCGTATGCGCCGGAAATTCCAGCACCGCATTTATCGGCTGCGCATAGATATTCACTCCCTGGTCATAGTCCACCTCCATCCCCTGTATATAGGCCGTCTCCGGAACTTCCAGGTGATAAAAAACGATATGCACGCATTCATACGCCTCGTCCGTCACCTCCTTGATGACCTGCAGCGGCACGGCCAGCCGGTACGACTGGATATTGGCGTGAAAACCTTCGGCAACATCGACCGAGACGAGGCTGCCTTCCCCGATGGACGACGGAACCCTCACATTCCGGTAACCCTCCTTGTATCCAAGGGTCTCCTCGAACGCAGTCAGCGCAGGGTCCGAATGACCCGTCTTCAGCTTATAGCGGATGTTCATATGCAATTAACAATTTTTCGGTCCGCCCGCGGGGCGGCCCGGTAGGGTCTGAATAACAAAAATTTCAGAATATCGTTTAAACCTGTATTTGCCCGGGCGTAGTCCTTTTTCACGGATTTACCGTCTATATGGGTGTACAAGGTCCGTTTGCCCTGCTACTCGCGTACTTTTTTCTCGATCCTTCTATCCGGTATGAACCAGATCGCCGCTACTATCACGTAGAGCGTGACGGATATCCACGTGCTGACAAATGCCAGACCGATCGCCGCGGCATAAGCCAGCACGGACGATCTTGCTTTCCAGTCCCTGCCCAATGCCTCCGCCAGCGTGGAATTCTTCCCCCCTTCCTTTATCAGCTGCCTGCTGAGGATATCATACGCCAGACCGGCCATGATCAGCACGCCGCCATAGAGGATGACAGGCCACCGCGTGAAACGATTCTCCCCCATCCACGCCGTCGCGAACGGTATCAGCGAAAGCCAGAACAGCAAATTCAGATTGGCCCACAGGACCGCCCCGTTGATCCGCTCGACCGCATAGATCATATGATGGTGGTTGTTCCAGTAGATCCCGACATAGACAAAGCTGAGCACGTACGAGAACAGCACCGGCAGCATCGGCGCCAGATCGCTGATATGATCGCTGTGCGGAATATGCAGCTCCAGGACCATGATCGTAATGATGATAGCGATAACGCCGTCGCTGAAGGCCTCCAGTCTACCTTTTTTCATGCGGCTAATATACGAATAAAGCCCGCCTGGGCGGGCCCGACAACGGCTGCACGGGTATTTGTTACGCCATTTACAGATCTTCCATCCCGAACAATGAACAATTTGCGGAGATCGGCGTTGGACCAACATACACCGTCAAAAACATTTTCACATATGGGTACCAAAGTCAGTTTTCAGAGGGACTTCACACTTGGTGACGACCTCACCGTTCGCCGCATGGGCTACGGCGCCATGCGCATCACCGGAGAAGGCATCTGGGGACCACCAAAAGACCGGGCCGGCGCCATCGAGGTCCTGCAACGCGCTGTCGGGCTGGGGGTCAACTTCATCGACACCGCCGACAGCTACGGCCCCAACATTTCCGAAGAGCTGATCGCCGAAGCGCTCTATCCCTATCCCAGCGGACTGGTCATCGCAACAAAAGGTGGATTCATCCGCACCGGCCCCGGCCAGTGGGTGATCAACTCCAGCCCCAAACACCTCAAGCAGGCGCTGGAAGGAAGCCTCGCCCGGCTAAAGCTGGACCGTATCGACCTCTACCAGCTGCACCGCATCGATCCGAACGTCCCCTTCGAAGAATCCCTTGAGTTCTTACAGGGCGTTCAGGAAGAAGGGCTGGTCAGGCACATCGGCCTGTCCGAGGTCAGCGTAGATGACATCGAAAAAGCCGAAGAATACGTCGAGATCGTCTCGGTCCAGAATAAATACAGCCACGACTACCGAAAATGGGAGTCAGTACTCGAATACTGCGAAGAGACGGGCAAAGCCTTCATCCCCTGGAACCCCATCAACGCAGGCAATATGAGCAAGATGAATAAAGTGGAAAAAGTTGCCGGCCGTCTGGGCGTCTCCACACAACAGCTGGCCCTGGCCTGGTTGCTCTATCACTCCCCCAACAACCTCCTTATCCCCGGAACCTCCAGCGTAAAACACCTCGAAGAGAATATGGCGGCGGAAAAGATCCAGCTGACAGACGATATCCTCGAAGAGCTCGAGAACGACTAGCGAGAGGCCGCCCCTACAGATTTTTTTCAATATATCGGCGGATAGCCTCCGGCTTCGTCACCGGGCTCCACCGCCGAAGCGGCCTCCCATCTGCACTAACCAAAAACTTAGTAAAGTTCCACTTGATCCGGCTTCCCAAAAATCCGCCCAGCCTCTTCTTCAGGAATTTGAACACCGGATGCGTCCCCGGGCCATTGACCTCGATCTTCCCGAAGAGCGGAAAGCTCACGCCAAAATTTACCTTACAGGTCTGCTCCATCGTCTCGTTGGGCTCGGGCTCCTGGTTGGAGAACTGATTGCACGGAAAACCCAGCACGACCAGCCCCCTGTCCTTGTATTCCTGGTACAGGGCTTCAAGCCCTTCGAACTGCGGCGCCAGCCCGCATTGAGTAGCCGTATTGACGATCAATAAAGTTTTTCCCCTGAAACTCTCCATGCTGACCGGCTGCCCCTGTGGATTGTTGGCGCTCAGCTCATAAAATTCGGTTGATGTTGCCATGGACCAAAGGTACAAACAAACCCTCCCGCCCGCGGGGCCATGCTCCCCCTCGGGGGCTAAAAACAAAAAACCCCGGTGGCGCCGGGGTTCCTATTTTCAAACTGTGGTATGCAATCGCTAGACAAAAACAGGCAGGTAACCCTGCTTCGTGTTAAAGTTATATCATTTTATTGCATTTCCGCGGCAGCCGCCAAAAAAAATTCCCCTCCCTCTACTCCGCCCGGAGACTCTTTACCGGCGACACCCTCGCCGCTCGCGCCGCCTGGTACCCCACCGTCAAAAGGGCGATAACGACCGCAAGACCACCCGCCACCACAAACAGCCACCAGTATATCGGCACCCGGTAAGAAAAATCCCGCAGCCACCGGCTCATCGCCATCCAGGCCAGCGGGGAAGCGACACAAATGGCAACCATGACGAGCCGGACAAAATCCCTCGACAGCAACGCCATTATCCCAAAGACCGAACACCCCAGCACCTTCCGGATGCCGATCTCCTTGACCCGCTGCTCCGCGCTAAAGGCCGCCAGCCCCAGCAACCCCAGGCACGCGACAAAGATGGTCAGCGCCGTGAAAACGCCAATAATTCGTCCGATCCGGTATTCCTGCTCATAGGTCCGCTGAAAATCCTGGTCCAGAAAGGAGTATTCGAAAGGGATACCCGGGTTGATCCGCTGCCAGACTCGCCCCACGTCGCCGACAAGCGCCGGATAGTCCCTCGTTCGCACCCGCGCGATAAGGAAATCGTTCTCGCCGCTCAGCGTAAACCCATACGGACGTATCGGATCCCGGAGACTCTGGAAATTAAAGTCTTTGACGACGCCGACGATACGGATATCCTGCTGGGAGTCCAGATGACCAAAATGGATCGTCTTCCCCGCCGCCGTCTGCGGGTCCAGCCCAAGCTTGCGGATAGCCGTTTCATTGAAGATGATCGCATTCGAGTCAGAACCAAAATCCCGCGAAAAGGTCCGCCCGTTGACCATTTTCATGCCGAGCGTCTCCAGATAGTCATAGTTGACCTGCCCGAACGGTATATTCGTCCCATCCACGGCGCTCTGCCCCGGCCTGTAAAAACGGAGATCGTTGAAAGGCTGCTGCCCCGGATAAGTCGTCCCGCCCGCCATCGACGCGATCCTCGGGTCCTTTCCCAGCGCCTCCGAAAGAACCTTGAAATTCGCCATCGCCTGGGGGGTCCGCAGTGCGACGATCAGCTGCTGGTCCTTCTGGAAACCAAGGTCATGCGCCCCCAAGAACCGCAGCTGCTCCCAGATCAGCAGCGACGAGAGGATCAAAAAAATAGCGATGGTGAACTGAAAGATGACCAGCCCCTTCCGCAGGAACAAGACCGACAGACTATTGACCATCTGCCCCTTCAGCACCTTTATCGGACGAAAGGATGACAGATAGAAAGCCGGATATATCCCCGCCAGCAACCCCGTCAGTAGCGTCAGACCACCAATCCATCCGAGCACCGAAGGATAGTTGAAAAGAGACAGCTCCCGCTGCGCCAGCAGATTGAAAGCCGGCAGCAGCAGCCGCACCAGCAACAGGGCCACCAGCAGGGCCATGCAGCTTATAAAAAGCGACTCACCCAGGAATTGCGCAATCAGCTGCCCCCTCCGCGCCCCCATCACCTTCCGGACACCAACCTCCTTTGCCCGTCGCTGCGACCGGGCCGTCGACAGGTTCATAAAATTGACGCAGGCGATCAGCAGCACAAAGAAGGCGATGCTGCCCAGAATATAAAGGTAGGACCGGCTGATATTGGGCGAAAGGTCCCGGTCATACGGCGACTCCGTGTGGAGATGGATATCCGCTACCGGCTGGAGAAAGATCATCCGGTCTGCCCCTGCATTGGTGATATCCCTGCTGCCATGCCGGTGAAGAAAAGGATTGAGCTTCTTCGAAAAAGCATCCACATCGGTACCCTTCCTCAACCGGATATAGGTCATGAAGGTATTATAGGTTGCCCAGTTGGTCCGCTCCTTCAGCCAGGGACGCAGGGCTTCGTTGTCCATGTTCAAAAAAAGCTCTCCGTCGATATGCGAAGGCCCCAGCGGCTCAAAGACCCCTTTCACCGTATATACACATCCGCTGATCCGCACCCCTCTTCCGACAGGATCAGCCTTCCCGAAAAGCCGGATGGCCAGCTCCCGCGAAACAACAGCCGTATTAGGCACGGCCATAGTTGACTTCGCATCGCCCCGCAGCCATCGGTAGGCAAACAGATCAAAAAAAGATGCATCGACAAAATATCCCTTCTTCTCATAAAAGACCTTATGCTCTCCGCCATCCTCGTACTCCAGCACGACCGAGCTATTGGCGTCCGGCTGCAGCAGCCGGGCAGCCTGCTCCACTTCCGGCATCTCCGCCCGGAGGCCGGCCGCGATATTCGCATTCGAGCTGACGACAGCGCTGACGTCCGCCTGGCTCTTGAAAGCCGTGGCCACGCGGTAGAGCCGGTCAGCCCCGACGTGTTGCTTGTCATAAGAGGTCTCGTGAAAGATAAAGAGCAGGATGAACAAACAAACGGAGAGCCCCATAGCAAGCCCGAGAATATTGATCAGGGTATACCCCATGGAACCGGACCCGGTCAGATTGCGCCAGGCAAGCCGGCAGTAGTTCTTTAGCATAGCCGCCCAGCCACAGAATTGATGCCATTTTCGCAAGAGAATGAAGCTCCGCCGCTTATATATCTATTCCCGGTAGCCGATGTTCGGATATGGACAGCAGTTGTCCGTTAACGGGGTTTTTCCTTATCTTCAGCCCCATGCAAAAAAAATGGCTCCCGCTCTTGCTCCCACACCTTATTGCCGTTGTCGTTTTCCTGCTGATCGCCGTCGTCTATTGCAAGCCCGTCTTTGAGCATAAGGTGTTGCAGCAGGCCGACGTTACCCAGTATAAGGCGATGGCCCGGAATTCTTTTGCATACAAGGAGAAGCACGGCGCCTTTCCTCTCTGGACCCAGGGCATGTTCAGCGGGATGCCAGCCTACCAGATCGCCATCGACGTCCAGTCCTTCGCGCCATATGCTTTCTTTCACGACCTGCTCACCCTCTGGCTGCCCAAGCTGCCCGGCTTTTTCTTCCTGGCCTGCATCTGCATGTATTTCCTCTCGCAGGTGCTTCGCGTCAACCCGTATATCGGCATCATCGGCGCCCTGGCATTCGCCTACGCCACCTATAACCCTATCGCCCTCGTCGCAGGTCACGATACCAAGATGACGGCGCTGGCACTGCTGCCCGCCTTTATTGCGGGCATACTGCTGATCTTTGAAAAAAAATACCTCACCGGACTCGCCCTCACAGCCCTCTTCACCGACCTGTTCGTCGCCGCCAACCACCCCCAGATCGTATACTACGGCATGATCATCGCCGGCTTCATGAGCCTGGCCTATGTCGTCCGCTGGATAAGACAAAAAGACTTCCGGCACCTGGTCGTCGCAGGCGCCCTTACCCTGCTAGGCATCGTCATCGGCGTCATGGGCAACGCCGTGGCTACCCTCACCACCATCGACTATTCACCATCTTCCATCCGCGGTGGCAGCGAGCTCGCGACCACCGGTGGCACAGTCACGAACAAAGGCCTCAGCGAAGACTATGCCTTTACCTATAGCACCTACAAGACAGAATCCTTCGAGCTCCTGGTCCCCAAGATATATGGCGGTGGCAATAACAGGACCGAGTTCAATGAAGGCAACCTCAAGTCGGTCGACGCCCTGCAAAGCATGCCACCTCAACTGGGACAGCAGCTGCAGAATCAGTTCCTCCACCTCTACTGGGGGGGTATCAGCGCAGACACAGGGGGCCCTGCCTATGCCGGCGCCATCATCTGTCTCCTGGCTTTTATAGGCCTGTTCATCCTCGACGGCAAACACAAATGGTGGATACTCGGAGCCTGTATCCTCAGCTTTATGATGAGCTGGGGGAGTAACCTGGAAGGCTTCAACAGCCTGCTGCTAAGAACGCTGCCCGGCTATAATAAGTTCCGCGCGCCCAGCGTCATCCTGGTGATCCCAAACTTCCTGTTCTGCGTCCTGGCCATACTCAGCCTGCAGTGCCTGCTGACGCTGACCGCCGCCGATCGCGAGACCTTCTGGAAAAAATATAAGAAGGCACTGTACTTCACCGGAGGCGTATTCGTCCTCCTCTTCCTCCTTTATTTCAGCTTCGATTATACGACGACGGCAGACAAAGACGTACTAAAACGCGCCGCGGGCCTCCAGCCCCAGATCGCGGAATACATAAAAGGCTTCCTCTCTGCGCTGAAAGAGGACAGGCAGGCCGTCTTCCTGTCCAGTCTGCTGAGATCGCTGCTCTTCGTTGCCGCTGCAGCAGTCCTGCTCACCCTTGTCGTCAAAGGCAAATTGAAGCCGCTGCTGGCCATTGGCATCGTTGGCGCCCTCGCCTTTATCGACCTGATGGGCATGAACGTACAATATCTCAGCTACGAGAACTTCCAGGACGAAGAAGAGGCACAGAGCGAGTTCACGCCTTCCCCATCCGACCAGGCCGTGCTAAGAGACAGCTCCTGGTACCGCGTGCTGGACCTCCGGCAGGGCGGTCTCAACTCCCTTACCTATGGCGCAATGACCGCCTACTGGCACCACAGCATCGGTGGCTACCACCCCGCCAAGCTGAGCATATACAACGATCTCATCGAGAACCAGCTGGCCAGATACCCCGACTGTATGCCCGTGATCAATATGCTGAACACCAAATACATCTTCCGGCCGACACGCGACGGACACGACTCCGTATCCCTAAATCCCGATGCCCTCGGTCCGGCCTGGTTCGTCAGGTCAGTCAGGTACGCGAGCTCCCCACGGGCGGCAATGGACGCGCTGACCAGCCTCGACACAAAAGACACGGCCGTCCTCTTCAGCAACGACAGGGTCACCATCGGCGCCGCAACATCCACCGACACGATCACCCTCACAAAAGCCGACAATGACGAAATGGTTTATGAAAGCAATACGGGCAGCCAACGCTTCGCCGTATTCAGCGAGATATACTACAACCGCGGCTGGCACGCCTATATCGACAACCAGGAGACACCCATCATCCGGACCAACTACGTCCTGCGCGGCCTTTCCCTACCCCCTGGCCACCACACGATCCGGTTTGCCTTCCACCCGTCTTCCTACTATACCGGCATGACCCTTCAGCTCATATCGGGCATCGTCCTGCTTTTGCTTCTGCTCGCAGCGGCCATATTACAATGGAGAAAGATTTATTATCGCTGACAACCAAAAACTCCATACTTTCGTGCCGCTTTTAAGGCACTATCATCGAAGATTCTATGGCTATTCTCCTGTTTTTTCTTTGTCACTGGTTCTTTTCGCTTTTTTCCCAAACCTTCTTCCTCCACCGCTACGCTTCCCACAAGATGTTTAAAATGAACAAATTTTGGGAGAGGTTCTTTTATAGCTTCACATTTGTCTCGCAGGGCTCTTCCTTCCTCAACCCCCGCGCCTATGCCATCCTCCACCGGATGCACCACGCATACAGCGACACGGAAAAGGACCCCCACTCTCCTCATTTTATCAAAGACGTCTGGGGGCTGATGATCCAGACAAAGAACATCTATATCGACTACCTCAAATACAAAAAAGAGCCGGAGCCGGCCTTTCGTGACCGCTATCCCACCTGGCCGGCGATAGACCGCCTCAGCGACATGTGGGCTGTCCGCCTCGCATTTGGCATAGGCTATACAGCCTTCTATGTAGCCTTTGCGACACAATGGTGGATGTACCTCCTGCTACCCATTCACTATTTTATGGGACCGATACACGGCGCCATCGTCAACTGGTGCGGACACAAATACGGCTATTCCAACTTCGACAACGAAGACCACAGCAAGAATACCCTCCCGCTCGACTTCCTCATGATGGGCGAGCTGTTTCAGAACAACCACCACAAAAGCCCCAACGACGCCAACTTCGCAAAGAAATGGTACGAGCTGGACCCGACATATCCGGTCATCCGCCTCCTGCACGCGCTGAGGATCATTCGTCTGCGAAAGAGCTGATAAATCCGCATTTGGTGATCCATACTTCTGTAATTCTCGTATATAATGAGCATGGAGAACACCATTCACACCGGGATAACCAACAAACCCGGCCGGTATGAGCGCATCGTCCTGAGACAGCTGCGCAGAATGGACAAGGGCCGGATGGACCTGGAGCTTCCCAACGGCAACCAGCTGGTCATCGGTGACGGACACGGCACCCGCGCGCAGATGCGCATCAGGGACGCAGCCTTTTTTAAACGCTGTATCCTCTATGGCAAGGCCGCACTCGGCGAGGCCTACGCAGATGGGCTCTGGGACAGCGGGAACGTCACCGCCGTCATCAGCTGGATGATGCAGAACACGCGCAATACCCCCTGGTGGAGGTGGATCACCCGTCGCCCCGCCCTCTCACAAGACGGTCTTACGAACGACTTCTTCCGGCTGTTTCTCGACGAGACCATGAGCCGGTCCGCCGCCTATTTCGAACGCGACGGCATGGACCTCGAAGAAGCCCAGCACGCCAAATACCAGCGACTCTGTCTACAGCTGCGCCTGCAACCCACCGACCACGTCCTGGACCTCGGCTGCGGCTGGGGAAGTGGCGCCATCTATATCACCAGCCATTATGGGTGTAAGGTAACGGCCGTGACGACCTCGGAAGAGCAATACCAGCTGGCTTCAAAACGCGTCAGACAGGCGGGGCTCGACCACCTGGTCTCGATCCTGCAAAAAGACTACCGCGAGCTGACGGGCAGCTTCGACAAGATCGTTTCCATCGAGATACCCGGGCCCGCAGATCATATCTATTTCCGTAAATGCCGCCAGCTGCTAAAACAGGAAGGAATAATGGCCCTGCAGATCGTCACGCACCCCGGCGCCCGCTATACCGCTCATCAGTCAGGAGAAATGACCCTCATCGACATGAAAGAGCTCGGCCTGCACTATGCCGCGACGCTCAGGGTCTGGTATATGCACTTCAACAGCCGGCTGGCCGAGGTCAGGCAGCTGGGATACGACGACCGGTTTATCCGAAAATGGAACTATTACCTCTGTAACCGCGAGGCCGCCTTCCGGACACGCAATCTCCATGTCATGCAGCTCGTCTATCAGGCCTCGCCAGACCCCATCATCTCGCCGGCGCAGCTGCTGCCGTAAGAATAGCCGGCGCGTCGACCAGCATTCCTCCCTTCCGCCCTGAATTCTTATACCCTTCCTCATCGACCCAAACCCGGATATCCAGCTTCTCGGCCAGCGCCCGGTCACCCGTCTTTTCAAAGACCAGCTGACGCACCACGGGGTCGGGCACCCAGGCAAAATAAGAGGAAGAGAAGCCATATTCATCCCACGACGAAGCAACCCGGTATTTATCCCGGACAAGGCCTTCCGGCGACCGTATATAGTCGACCGAACTGATCTCCGGCCGGTAGTTCCGGTCTATGAACGTCTTCAGGCTGGTATATTCATCGACAGCCGGCCGGAGAAATACATTCCGCAAATTATATGCGGCGACCAATACCAATATAAAACCAGCCACCACAAGCAGGGTGTTCGCTTTGCGATCTCTCACCAGCGTAACAACGATCCAGAAAAATACGGCCATATCCAGCCCCAGCAGGGTCCGGTTGGAAGCAAAATTCTCTTTTATGATCACAGACGGCAGATAGATAAGGGCGAACGCTCCGAACAGCAGCAGCACATACAGCCAATAACTACGGTTGATCCCCGATCTGAAATTCAGCCACAATAGTCCGGCCAGCATCAGCAGATAGACCACACGGAGCAGAATGCTGTTCTCCTTTACAACCAGGTTAAGATGAAAAGCCGTCGGCAACGCCTTCATCAGCAGAAAATATCCCTTAACGAACGGGTTTGTCAACAGTGCCGCCCGATTCGTAATGCCCGTATGGTAAACCATTCTCATCGCAACGACAAAAACCAGGAAGTACACGACATAGATCACAAAATACAGCGCCAGCGGAGCAAGCATCTTCCTGTCGGGCTTCTGCCGGGCCACCAGCCTAAGAAAGAAAGGCAGCAGATAGCACCCGAACCCATTCTGATAAAAGGCAAGAGCCGTCACTCCAAACAATAGCGCCGGCAGCCATCCACGCCGGTCATACCTGTATACCAAATAGCCCGACAGCAACCCGCAGGTATAGGCGATGAACAATTCCATGCAGGATGCCCACTGTATCGAGATGCCAAATGGCAGGCTGCACACCAGGAAGAGCACCGCGAAAAAAGGCAGCTGGGGAGACAGCCCCTCGTCCTTGCACACCCTGAAAAATACCATATACCAGACGGGGACGCATAGGGTCCAGCCGATCAGCGCGAACAGACGCAGACTCCTCAGTTGGGAGATTGTGTCGATATGGCTGTACATCAGCCGGAAAAGCCAGTCATTAAAGACCCTCCCCTGCTCGACGAACATCGCAAAACCGGACCCTTTCCGGTAGTTCCATAGCTGGACGATCTCGTCGGTGTAGAAATAGGTGCTGTTCAACACAGGGAAGAAGATCAGGAGGGGAAAACACATTAACATCCCGATCTTATAATACTCCTTTCTTTCCATAGGGATAAAAATATCGAATTATTTTGCAGCGGGCCTAACTTTGTGACATGCTAGCGATCCTGATCACTCAAAAAGGAGGACCCGAAGTGCTGGAGCTTCGGGAGATACCGACACCCGCACCCGCCGATGGCGAGGTGCTGATACGCGTCAAGGCAGCAGGCCTCAACCGCAGCGACGTTTATTCCCGGACCAGCAGGTCCTATGGCAGCGCCGGTCCGGCGGTACCCGGTCTCGAAGTATCCGGCACCATCACAGCCTGCGGACCCGGGACACAAAGATGGGCGCCCGGTGACGAGGTCTGCGCGCTCGTCAGCGGCGGCGGCTACGCCGAATACGTTGCCGTTCCCGGCGGACAATGTCTCCCCATTCCCAAGGGCTGGAGCCTCGAAGAAGCCGCCTCACTGCCTGAAACCGTCAATACCGTCTGGGACAACGCCTTCCGCACAGGAAGACTCAGGCCCGGCGAGAACTTCCTCGTCCACGGCGGCAGCAGCGGCATCGGCGCCACCGCCATCCAGCTGGCCCATGCCATGCAAATACCCGTTTACACTACCGCAGGCACAGACGAAAAATGCCGCTGGTGCGAATCCCTTGGCGCAACCCGGGCCGTCAACTATAAGACACAGGATTTTGAAACAGCGCTGAAAGACGTCGGCTTCGACCTCGTCCTCGACATGACCGGTGGCGACTATACCATAAAGAATCTTCACCTGCTGCGGATGGACGGCAGGCTCGTCTATATCAGCGCCATGCGCGGCAAGGACGCAGAGATAGACATCCGGGAGATCATGGAAAAAAGAATAACGATCACCGGTAGCATGCTAAAACCCAGGGACACGGCCTATAAATCCCGGCTGGCGACAGAAATAGAGGCGCAGGTCTGGCCCCTGATCGCCAAAGGCGCGATAAAACCCCTGATATATAAAACTTTCCCGCTCGAACAAGCCGCGGCAGCCCAGCAGCTGATGGAAAGCAGCGAACACCGGGGGAAGATACTCCTTCGGGTCAGCTAAGCGGCAGGCCTTCATCCCGGGCCTACCCCGCTAAACCTCGGGCGCCAGGACGCGGACCTCGGGCTCATGCTTCACGGGAAATTTCACAGAATTGGCGATAAAACAAAGCTTATTGGCCTCATGATGCAGACCAAAGGCCTTCTCTACCACATCCGCCGAGGTCACGATCACCACGGGCTTCAATACCACCTCCACAAAATGTCCTCCCCCATCCGCGGTCTCGAGCATCGTGCCGGACGCCTCATCGCGGTAATCGACCACAACGACCCCATTCACGGAGCAGAGATGCAGATACCACAGCATATGACAGGACGACAACGAGGCTACAAGCAGCTCTTCCGGATTATAGCGCTGGGGATTGCCCCGGAAGGAGGGATCGGAGGAACCCGGTATCTCCGGCTTGTCCTTCACCGACAGGAGATGATCCCTGTCATAGGCGGCATAGCTGGCCGTTCCCTTTCCCTTATTGCCCGTCCATACCAGCCGGCTCGTATAGTGATGGTGTTTTTCTTTCATACTCCCGCAATTTCGCGGTTTTTCGCGACTTCCGGCCCGACTTCTTACCCAGCCAGATCATAAACCCCGTCACCGGCATCGAAGCGGCGATCAACGCTGTCAAAAACCAGATGATCTTGCTCCCGATCCCCAATGCCGCGATCTTCCCCGTATGAAGATCATAGTTGCTCCTGGCGACATAATCATAGCCGGTGTATTGTGAATACAGCTCCGTCTTCAAAACCTTCCCGCTGTACTGGTCGAATACCATGGTGTTCTGCCTGCGGGTGATCGTATAAGGATAACGCATCAGCACCCGGATAGACCCGGTCGAATCCCCCGCCGGCGTTATAAAGGTCTCTGTTGCGCCCGGATACAATTCCGCCATCGTCGCATAGGCCTTGTCGATGGAATACTTCTGCTCCTCTTCCCCACGCACCGACCTTAGCTTTTCCTCTTTCACATGTACCGGCGAATGCGTGACAAACCCCGCCACCTGCTTCACCGAATCATATACCATGAACATCCCCGTCAGCGAGATGATAAAGAGCACGATCAGCGCATAGAAGCCCAACACCGTGTGGAGGTCCCGGTTAAGCCTCTTCCAGCTGGCTGTCTTGAAATCGATCCTGATCGCCTGTTTAAAGAACCTTTTCTGCTTCGGCCACCAGAGTATGAGACCGCTGACGCATAGAATAAAAAAGATCAGGACGTTCGCCTTTATGATCGCATTCCCGAATTCACCCATCAGCAGGTGCGTATGCAGGTCGAGCACAATGCTGTAAAAATCCCGGTTCTGCCGCTGTATGCCAAGGATCTTCGACGTGTAGGGATCGATCGAGACCGTGATATTCTTCCGGCTGATGAACAGCACCGCCGCATCCGGCCTCTCCTTCCAGCGGATATTCGTGATCTTCTCCTTTGGGAAATGGACCCTGAACGTATCCATCAGCTGTTTCACCGGCAGCCGCTGCGCTCCGACAGTAGCGACATGATAAAAATCGTGCTGGAAAAAATCCCGTCCTTCGTCCTCAAAGACCAGTATGGCCGCACAGATCGCTATTATAAGAACGACCAGTCCCGATGAAAGTCCGAGCCAAAGATGTAATGTGCGGATAAGCTTCTTGAACTGTCCTTTTTTTGACATATGCGATCTAAAATCTGAACGTTATATTAGCTGCATCAACATAAAAACCGACCATTAAAAAAAATATCCCCGATAAAACGCCTTTCATTAAATTCAGAATTTCCGCAAAATTGGGCTTGTCTCCCCATATTCTCCTCATCGCATCGGGAAAACGGTTTACGCAACCCGGAATTCCTCTATTTTTAATCCATGAAACCGAGCATGATAAATTTAAACACACACAGGAATGAGCGACGAGGTTCCATCCGACCATTAAAAAATAATTATGTACGGATGAAAGCGATCTTCACCGGGTTATTCTTTAGCATTTGTTTAGCAGCTTCCTCCCAGTCTTTCACGGTCGTTCCCCTCGGCGTTAAAGGCGGGCTCGACGAAAGCGACCTCTCCGCCTATATGGTAGCTCCGCTGGGGAGCAACGACTATATCTGTCTCGACGCCGGCACCCTGTACAGCGGCATACAAAAGGCGATCGAAACCGGCGCTTTCTCTTCGCCCGCCACCAGCGTCCTGCGCAATAACATCAAAGCCTACTTCATCTCGCATCCACACCTGGACCACGTAGCCGGCCTCATCATCAACTCCCCCGACGACAGCGCCAAATCGATCTACGGCCTGCAGCCCTGTCTCAATGTAATAAGGGATAAATATTTCTCCTGGCAGAGCTGGGCCAATTTTGGAGACGAAGGCGAGAAACCCCAGCTCAATAAATACCACTACGCCCCGCTGACACCGGGGCGCGAAACGGTCATCCAGCGAACTGCGCTGTCCGTGCAGGCCTGGCCCCTCAGCCACGGCGCCCCGTATGAAAGCACTGCATTCCTGGTGCGCAGTGGAGACAGCTATCTGTTATACCTGGGCGATACCGGCGCCGACAGCCTCGAACACAGCGACCGCCTCCATACCCTCTGGCTGGTAGCGGGTCCCCTCCTTCGGGCAGGCAGGCTGAAAGCCATCTTTATCGAGACCTCCTTTCCGAACGAGCAGCCCGACAAGCTCCTCTTCGGCCACCTCACGCCCCGCCTGCTAATGCAGGAAATGCAGGCGCTGGCCAATATCGCAGAGATGCCGTCGCTCGACAGCCTGAACCTCGTCATCACCCACCGCAAACAATCCGGCAACAATGAAGAGATCATCCGCCGTCAGCTGGAGGAGAACAACCGGCTGAAGGCAAAGCTTATCTTCCCCGAACAGGGAAAAAGACTGGACTTCTAATAAATGTCGTCGCGGGGAGCGTCCTCTTCCTCGTCATCGTCGACCGGTATTCCCTCAGCCGCCTGAAAGGCGTCCGCACTGCCGTTGTGAACGGGCTCGTCGATAGCCTTATTTTCCTCTTCTTTCCTCCCAACGGCGGGCTTCTTCCTCCCTGCGGTCTCCATCGTCCTGGCCACCGGCTGTGCTCTCTTTTTTACCATAAACAAACCCTCCTACCCTCGCCGATGCAATTCCTGCACCGCCCCGCCCCGGGTTAATATATAGCCATACCTGGCTAATATCCGGCCAACCGACGGCAAAAAAACCCCGTTCTTTGAGGTAACGATCACTAACTTTAAAGTTATTATAAGGCTTAGCTATTAATTAGTATGGCCGGTCATTTACGAAGATCACCGGGTAAATGATCAATGGCTAAACACGTAAGTTTGTGATTGCTTTTAACCACGAGCCCTATTCAGCCGGCTACTACAAAACACTGAGGATATGACAGAGAGAAAAACAAGCTCAACCAATTATCGCAACCAGTCTTTTCTGGAGGAAAAATGCAGTCTGAACGAATTGCTCGACCTCGTCAGCAAAAGATGGTTCAGCGATGTCCTGTTCTGCATCCAGGAAGGGAACAACCGCTTTAAGCTGATCAAGGATGATCTCAAGTACATCAGCGACACCATCCTTTCGGATCGTCTCAAGCTCCTGGAAAGATATAGTCTGATCACCCGCATGGACTATGACGAGATCCCGCCCAAGGTCGAGTATTCGCTCACCGACAAGGGCGAGGAGCTGGCCGCTCTCCTGGAAAAAATGTGCGAGTTCAGCGACACCCTGATGGCCGAGGTCCTCACCCGCCGCGTCAGCTAGACCCGGAGAAAGATCTTCTTCTTATACAGGATATAGAGGAAGACCCATTTCACCGCCAAAAAACAAAACACCATGGCAAGGGCATTCCACGGCGCGGCAATGATCTGCCCCACCCAGTAGAAAAATCCATCCGTCATGTACTTCCAGTTGATGAAATGCGGAGAGAGATAGATCAAGATCGAGTTCATCCCGATGACGGAAAAGAAGAAAGCCCATTTCTTAATCCCTCTTACATCGATGACATAATAAAAGGCCGCCAGCAGCAGCAGGCTTATTCCGCCCACATTCAGCACAAAGCTGCTCGTCCAGAGATTCTTGTTGATCGGGAAAACGGTGTTCCACAGCAGGGCCAGCGCCAGCGATATAACACCCGCGATAGCGAGCCTGCCCGCCTTGGCCCCGGGAGACAAAGGGCTGTTCTTTAGCAGCTGCCCCGCCAGTATACCCAGCAGTCCCGTCGAAATGGCCGGTATGGTGGACATAAGCCCCTCAGGGTCATGGATACCAAGATATAGCCTGCCGGGGATGATCGAGCGGTCGACATAGGAGGCAAAGTTCCCCTGCATGGTAAGATCACCCATATGATAGCCCGGCGCCGAAGTAAAGGATAACAGCAACCAATAGCCGATCAGCAACCCCGCAAACCAGATCGCCTGCCCCCGCTGCTTCGTATACAGATAGATGATATTAGCGAACATATAGGCCAGTCCGATACGCCCCAGCACGCTGCAGAACCGGACCTCGGACAGCGGATGGATCTTCAGGCCGTTGTTATAAATGATGCCCAGGAGCACCAGCGTCAGGCCCCGCCTGATGACCCGCAACAGCAGCCTTTGCCGCGGGGTCCCCTTCTCCAGCTCACGGCCCACGGAATAGGGTGTCGCGACCCCCGCAATGAACAGGAACAAGGGGAAGATCAGGTCATAGAAATGGAACCCGTTCCATTCCGGGTGTTCGAACTGGTCGGACAGGGCCTTCCAGAAAGGCGAATTGGTGTTCTTCGCGATCACGTGAAATATCTCTTCCCCACCCGCTATCCAGAACATGTCAAAACCCCGGAGGGCGTCCAGCGAATAAAGTCGTTGGGAAGGCGTAGTTGGCTTGGTTGGGATCATAAGACTATGAATATAGGAAATTTGCAGCTTCCCTTTATTTTTTGTATATTTCTGGTACGGAAAATCCCAACCCATGACAGAAACACCTTTGACCCGGGAAGAAGAATCTCTTCTCGGGAAACGCCTGGCCGACGCCGGCAAAAAGGCAAAGCTGACCTGCCTGCTCGGCGGCATCATCTATCTCGTCCTGCTGACGATCCCCCAAAAATTTCACCCCGGCCCGCCACCCGACACAGGCGCAGGCTACGTCTTCCTCACCGTAACGATCTTCTGCGCCATTTTTCTGCTGGCCTATCTCTCGGACCTGCACTATTTCGGTCTGAAAAAGGACGTCCGGGAAAAAATAAAGGTCGCCGCCAATACCCGTATCACCCGCATCATCCGTGCCGCCATCATCAACGGCACTGAAGAAAGACCGACGGTCTTCTATACCTCCATGAACGAAAAGACTTACCAGAAGCTGTACTGGATGGAAGGCAGCCTTCACGATTTCCGCGAAGGCGACCTCATAAACTTCGAATGCGCCAAACATTCCAACATCTTATTGAGCATTTCCAAACCCTAATGCTTACATTAGTGGCATGGACAGAAAAGAATTTTTATCGACGACCTTCCTGGCCGGAGGCTCGTTCCTGACCGGCACGTCGCTGACCCGGGGCCAATCCGCCCCTGCGCCGGCAACGCCTTTCCGCCTCAACTACGGCATCCACGACGGTATGTTCCGCAACCACGCGGGACCCGAATTCACAGATCAGATAAAATGGGCCTACCAGCAAGGCTTCAGAGCAATAGAGGACAACGGCATGATGGACCGGCCGGCCGAACAGCAGGCCCGCATCGGCGACACGCTCCGCCAGCTCGGAATGTCCATGGGCGTATTCGTGCTCAACTTCGACCACTGGCCCGTAAGCACCTCCCTCTGCTCAGGCGACGAAGCATGGCGGGAGAAATTCCTCAAAGCCTGCCGGGAAGCCGTCGACACAGCCAGCCGCTGCAATGGAAAGTATATTACCGTCGTACCCGGCAACTATGACCACAAGCTGGAGATGGGCTACCAGACCGCCAACGTCATCGATACGCTCCGGAGAGGATGCGAGATCCTGGAACCCCATGGCCTCGTCATGGCGCTGGAGGCGCTCAGCGACACACCCGAGCTTTTCCTGCGTCATCCCGACCAGACCTATATGATCTGCGAAGCCGTCAATAGCCCTTCGTGTAAATACCTCTTCGACATGTATCACATGCAGCGCAACGACGGAGACCTTATCGCCAATATCGACCGCGCCTGGAAGCATATCGCCTATTTCCAGATCGGCGATAACCCCGGCCGTAAAGAGCCCGGCACCGGCGAAATGAACTACCGCAACATCTTTAAGCACATCCACGAAAAAGGCTACAAAGGCGTCCTCGGAATGGAGCACGGAATGGCCGGCACCGGCACAGAGGGAGAAGCAGCCCTGATAAAAGCCTATCGTGAAGCCGACAATTTTTGATAACCCATGAATACCTTTTCCCGCACGGCCATCACCATGATCGGCCTGCTCATGACCTTTTCCCTCCACGCCCAGCAATCCCTCAGCGACTCCATCAACGCGCTGGCCGCTGCCGCCCGGGGCCACATCGGGACGTTCATGCAGGACCTCGAGACAGGCGACAGTACGACGACCAACGACCAGGACCACTACCCAATGCAAAGCGTCTTCAAATTCCCCCTCGCCCTGTATGTCCTCGACCAGGTCGACAAGGGAAAACTCTCGCTTACAACGCCCATCGACATCCGAAAAAGCGAATGGGCCAGAATGTACAGTCCCCTGCTCAACAAATACCCGAAGGACCATTTTACCCTGACAGTCGAGGAGGTGCTCGCCCCCACCGTCAGCTCCAGCGACAACGTAGGCTGCGACCTCCTGTTCCGTCTGATTGGCGGCCCCGCTAAAGTCAACGACTATATTCACGGTCTGGGCATCCGCGACATCAGCATCGTCTACACCGAGATGGGAATGGCCGCGGACTGGAACAACCAATATTCCAACTGGTGTCGCCCTTCCGCCATGGGCAGACTGCTCCGGCGCTTCTATAAAGGAGAGCTGCTTAGCAAGGCAAGCACCAGCCTGCTGCTCAAATGGATGACGGAGTCCACCTCCCCCCGCCGCATCGGCGGCATGCTCCCCGAAGGGACCGTCGTCGCCCACAAGACCGGCACGTCCAATACCAACGCCGACGGCGTCACGGCGGCGACCAACGACGTTGGCATCATCACCCTGCCCAACGGTCACCACCTGGTAATGGTCGTCTTCGTGGCCGACGCAAAAGCCAGCGACGATATCCGGCTGAGAACCATCTCACAAATAGGCCTCGCCGGCTATAACCACTACACCGGCCTCACCTTTTCTAAAAAAATTTGGTGATTCAGGAAAAGGGTGTAATTTTGCCTAACGCTGTTACAAAATGTAACGGGGGTAGAAAATGGGAATCACAGATCGAAAATTAAGGCAAAAAGAAGAGGTCCGGGCCAGCATCCTGGAAACGGCCTGGGAAATGGTCGTCACCGAAGGGTGGCACTCTTTCTCTATCCGGAAGATTGCCGACGCGATCGAATACAGCGTCCCGGTCATCTACAGTCATTTTGAAAATAAAGACGCTATCCTATTGGAATTCAATAAAAAAGGATTCCAATTGCTGGCCGAAGCCCTGGCAGACGCCAAGAAGGACAAGGCCGACCCGGCCGAACAGATCCGCGCCATGGGCCGCGCTTACTGGGACTTCGCCTTCGCCAACAAGGAATACTACCAGCTGATGTTCGGCCTCGGTATCCCTACCTGCGATACGGCCGTCAAGATCCCGGCGCTTGCGACCTTCAGCGACGTCATTACCAGCAGCCTCATCGCCATGGTCGAACCCGGCAAACAACCGTCCTTCAACCCCTGGCTGAAATATCAGTCGTTCTGGTCGATGCTGCACGGACTGGTATCGATCAACATGAACCGGCTCGGCGGAGGCCCCGAGAAGACGGGCGACCCGGAAAAAGCCGGCGATGGGCACGGAGACCATGGCTACCTCCCCCTTCAGGTACTGGGAGACGTTATATGCAGCTTCATCCGGGGTATCCAGGCCCAGGAAAGCGAAAGTAAATAGCCGCGTGAATCGCGCGGTCACAGGGGTTTAACCCTTTTTTTTGAACCCGGACCCTAACAGCGTTATAATTAATAATAATAGTAGAAACCATAACACCATGAATTTATTAGAATCACTCAACTGGCGCTACGCCGTCAAAAGAATGACCGGCGACAAGCTCCCCCAGCAGAAAATAGACATTATCCTGGAAGCAGCCCGCCTGGCCCCGACGTCCAGCGGCATCCAGCCCTTCAGCATCATCCAGGTCACGGATAAAAAGCTGATGGAAAAGATCCAGCCCATCGCCTATAACCAGCCCCAGATCACCGAAGCCTCTCACCTGCTGATCTTCGCCGCCTGGGACGACGTCACCGCCGAAAAGATCGACAAGGTATATGGCCAGATCACCGAAGAGCGCAACCTGCCCGCCGACGCGCTGAAAAGCTATACCGACAACCTCAAAGCCTCCTATGCAGCGCTGACCAAAGAACAACGCTTCGAAAGAGCAGCCCGCCAGGCCTATATCGCCTTTGGCATAGCCATCGCCGCAGCCGCCACCGAACAGGTCGATGCCACCCCGATGGAAGGCTTCAAGAACGCCGAGCTCGACCACCTGCTCGGACTGCACGAAAAAGGCCTCCGCAGCTGCACCATCCTGACCCTCGGCGTCCGCGACACCGCCAACGACTGGCTGGCCAACCTCAAAAAGGTCCGTCGCCCCATGGACGAGCTCGTCATCGAATTGAATTAATTTTTTTAATTATATCAGTGTTTAAACAATAATCATATCTCTCAAAAACAAAACAAATGAAAAAGATCACCATCATCGCCGCAGCATTCCTGCTTTTCGCTACCGCCTCTTTTGCTCAGGACTGGAACTGGGACAAGGCCCACTCGCAGCTGAACTTCTCGATCGTCCACATGGGCATCAACGACATCGGCGGTACTTTCGGCTCCGTTACGGCTAAGCTGACGGCCTCCAAGGACGACTTCTCCGACGCAACCGTCGAGCTCAGCGCCGACGTCAATACCATCAACACCGGCAACGAACAGCGCAACAACCACCTGAAAAGCGCCGACTTCTTCGACGCCGCCAAATTCGGTACGCTCTCGTTCAAGAGCACTTCTTTTAAGAAGATAGACGCCAAGAACTACAAGCTGACCGGCGACCTGACCCTCCACGGCGTAACAAAGACCGTTATCCTCGACGTTGTCTACAACGGCACGATCATCAACCAGATGAGCAAAAAGCCCACGGCTGGCTTCAAGGTAACAGGCACGATCAAACGTACCGACTTCGGAATAGCACCGACCTTCCCCTCCGCAGCGATCAGCGATGACGTAACGCTCGTTGCCAACGCAGAAGTAGTGAAAGGCTAAACAACAAGCATATGAACAAGATAATATATCCCATCGCTGCCGTGCTGATCCTGGCCGGCAGCGCTTTCACCTTCGTCTCGGCCACCAGCTGGCAGATCACAGAAGGTTATTCGATCGCATTTTCCAGCGACGACGCTTCCGGCATCTTCAAAGGCTTCAAAGGGAACATCGCCTTTGACGAGCAGAACCCGGCAGCCTCAAAATTCGACGTGACCATCGACGTGGCCACGATCAATACCGGCAACGGCCTGCAGAACAAACATGCGAAGAGTGACGAATGGTTCGATGTGGCAAAATATCCCCAGATACATTTCACTTCTCAGAAGATCGCCAGGGCCGGCAACGGCTATCAGGCCACAGGCGACCTCGAGATACACGGCGTAAAGAAGTCGATGACGATCCCCTTCACCTTTAAAAAGTCGGGCACTGGCGGCACATTCGCCGGCTCCTTTACCGTCAACAGAAGCGACTTCAAGGTCGGCAAACCCGGGGGCGACGTAGGCGAGCAAATAAAGCTGGACATCTCCGTACCCGTGACCAAATAATTTGAACCGTTATGTTTAAAAAAGCACTACTCCTCGGGATCATATCCGGCCTGCTGGCCGGAATAGCCGGGGTCATCTACGCCCGGGTCTACCACTCCTCGCTCGGCGCGGACTTTTCGAGAGTAGCCCCGACGATCCGGATCATCGCATCCAGCCTTTTCGGCGGCGCCCTTGCAGCCATCGGCTACTTCCTGCTGGACCGGCTCCTGAAAGAAAAAGGAGAGATCGTCTTCAACCTTCTCTTCTCCATCATCAGCTTCGCCACCCTGCTGGCGCCATTCGCCGTCAAGCTACCGCTCGACCTGGAAGCGCCCGAGCTCTTTCCGGGCATGGTTATCCCCATGCACTTCTTCCCGGCGCTGGCCTGGTTTACGCTAAAACCATTGTTCATAAAAAAATAGTACGGCCTTAGTCCCCAACTGGCTTTCAACCAATAGGCGGCCCGGAGCTAAACCCTCCGGGCCGTTAAATTTCCTCTATCACATTCCCTCCGGGCCGCTGCTTTTATTCCTCGTCCCTTTTTATTTAAATTTGTGGCACAAGATTTTAGGGAGATATTTGCAACAACCAATTCAAAATGAGTAAAAGAGTCTTAATACTCGATGATGACCCGGATATCCTCCAGATCTGCTCCATTGTCCTAAAGAAAAAAGGCTTTGAGGTCACTACCCTCAACACCTCCAGCCAGGTGATGGACCAGGTCAGGAACCACCACCCCGACGTTATCCTCATGGACAACTGGATACCCGGACCCGGCGGCATCGAAGCCACCCGCATGCTCAAGCTCGCACCGGAAACCCACGATATACCCGTCATTTTCTTCAGCGCCAACAGCAACGTCACCCAGCTCGCCCGGGAAGCCCAGGCCGACTACTTCCTGCAAAAGCCTTTCGACATCACCGAACTCGAAGCGATCGTGCAAATGGCTATCAACCAGAAAGTTAGCGCCTGATTCTCCGTCTTCCTGCCCTCTCCATTCGGCAACCCCGCCGCGCCGAAAGGAAAAAAACCACCACCGCAACTGAATAAAATTCAGCCACACCTTAAAATTTTCGAATAAAATTTGCAATTTTACGGAACGAGAACTACTAAACTCGTTCACTATGGCCAGCACCGCGACCTATACTGCACCATTAACCGCAACCAAAACCAAAACCCGCCGCATCGAATCCATCGACATCCTCCGCGGCACGGTCATGATCATCATGGCGCTCGACCACGCCCGCGACTATTTTCACGGCGATGCTTATATCTACGATCCGCTGGACCTCACAAAAACCTCCGGCATGATCTTCTTCACGCGCTGGATCACCCACTATTGCGCCCCTATTTTCATGCTCCTCTCGGGGGTATCCGCCCACCTCTACGGCCTCAAGAATGGTAAAAAGCCACTCGCTTTCTTCCTCTTCACCCGCGGCCTCTGGCTCATCTTCGCCGAGCTCTTCATCGTCAGCGTTGGCTGGACCTTCAACCTCCACGGCACCACCTATATCCTCCAGGTCATCTGGGCCTTCGGCGTGAGCATGATCGCCCTCTCCGCCCTCATCCGCCTCAACCGCAAAGTCCTCCTCGCCATCGCACTGGTGCTGATCGCCGGCCATAACGCCCTCGACAGTATCCACACGGCAGGCAACGGCGCCGGCGCCTTCTTCTGGGCCTTCCTCCACGAACAACGTCCCTTCTTCTTCGGCCCCGTCCTGGTCTTTGTCGGATACCCCATCCTGCCCTGGATCGGTCTGATCACCCTCGGCTACTTCCTGGGCGACCTATACACTCCTACACAGGATCCCGAACACCGCCACAGGACCCTCCGTAACTTAGGCTGGATAACGATCGGCGCCTTCGTCCTGCTGCGCGCTTCCAACCTATACGGCGACCCGCAGCCATGGACCACACAGCGCAACGGCTTCTTCACCTTCATGTCCTTTCTCAACACCACCAAATACCCTCCTTCCCTGCTCTATATTTGCATGACCATCGGACCGGCCTTCCTGTTCCTCGCTTACACCGAGAAGCCGTTGAACAGCCTGACCGGGAAGGTCGCCGTCTTCGGTCGCGTACCGATGTTCTACTATCTCATCCATATATTCCTGCTGCACGGCCTGGCTGTATTAGGCGCCATCCTCTCCGGTCACTCCGCCTCCGACATGGTCAACCTCACTACCTGGGTTACCGCCAACGCAAAGCTGAAAGGCTATGGCTTTGGCCTGCCCATAGTCTACCTCGTATGGATCGGTACGGTCATACTTTTGTACCCGCTGTGCAAATGGTTCGACGGATACAAACGGAGCCATATCGCCCAACAAAGATGGCTGAGCTATCTGTAGGCTGCAAGCCCGCGGATAAAAGCGGAAATTTCTTCAGCCGGGAGTATATGATCCGGATGCATACGGGTGATCGCCTGCTGCGGCATATAGGGAACTTCGGCCGACATCGGGTCCTGTACTACGGTTACCCCTCCCCGTTCTTTTACATGTGCAAGGCCCTCGGCCCCGTCGGCGTTGCCCCCCGACAATAGTACGGCGATCGTTCCCGCTCCATAAATATCAGCGGCAGACTTGAAGGCCACATCGATGCTGGGCCTGCTGAAATGGACCCGCTCGGAATAGTCGAGAGAAAAGCTATGGTCCGATTCGACAAGGACATGATAATCGGCCGGGCAAAGATAGACCGTCCCTGCCGCGGGCACCTCCTTCTCTTCCACCTCCTTGGTCACCAGCGCGGTCCTCGAGAAGAATAGCTCCTCCAGGCTCGAGTCGAAAGCGCTGTTGCGGTGCAGGACAACCAGCACCGGAACGGGAAAATCATTCCCGAGCGCCGTCAGCAGCGAGAACATGACCTGGAGACTCCCCGCCGAGCCCCCGATGAGCAATAGCTTATCCGGCTTCATGCGTCTTCCTCCATATTTTTTCTTTGCCAACCTGCTTATACCGGCCGGCGATCGGTGAGAACCGCAACGACTCTTTGGACCCCAGGGCCAGAAAGCCAAAACTCTCCAGGCTGTAGTCGAACAGCTGGATCACCTTGGACTGCAGTTGCCGCTCGAAATAGATCAGCACGTTGCGACAAAGGATCAGCTGAAACTCGTTAAAAGAAGAATCCGATACCAGGTTGTGCGTCGAAAAGATCATCCGCCCCGTCAACGAGCTGTCGAACTTGGCGAGATGGTAGTTGGCCGTATAATAGGCCGAGAAATCCTTTAGTCCCCCCGACTGAATATAATTCTCGGAATATTTCTGCATCTGGTTGACGGGAAATATCCCTTTCCTCGCTTTTTCGATAACCAACGGGTTGATGTCCGTCCCATAGAGCAGCGACTTGTGCAGGAGTCCGGCCTCTTTCAGCAGGATCGCCATGGAATAGACCTCCTCCCCCGTGGCGCAGCCGGCATGCCAGATACGGATGAAGGGATAGGTCGCCAGCACCGGCAGAATGGTCGTCCGCAGCGTGCGGTAGAAAGACGGGTCACGCAGCATTTCGGTTACATTCACCGTTATCTCCTCCACAAACCGCCGGAAATACAGGGCATCGGTCTGCAGCCGGTACCGGAACTCGGCAAAGCTCGGGAATTTGTCGAGCGTGAACAGCCGGTATATGCGTCGCTGCAGGCTTGCCTTGGAATATTCGCTGAAATCATAGCCATATCTCTTGTAGATGTCGGTCAACAACAGTTCCATTTCCTCATATTGTATGGGGTTGAACTCCATTCGGTAGTTTTATTTCTCATAAAGCCAGATCCGCAATAAGGATAATAGCTGGTCGACGTCTACTGGTTTTGATATATAGTCCGATGCCCCGGCCTGTATGCACTTCTCCCGGTCCCCCGACATGGCCTTGGCCGTAACGGCAATGACCGGCAGGCCCTTCAGACGCGGATTCTTCCGTATCCTGGTGATCGCTTCATATCCGTCCATCTCCGGCATCATCATGTCCATCAATATGATATCCGGCGCACCTTCCTCCGCCATCTCCAGCGCCTCCTTCCCATCCATCGCCGACAGCACCTTCATCTTGTGCTGCTCCAGGGCCTTGGTCAGCGAAAAGATATTCCGCACGTCATCGTCCGCCACCAGCACGGTCTTGTTCATCAGCACCTGGTCCAGCGCGCCTAACCGTCCGCCGTAACCATTCCCCTCGGTCTTCCCCTGGTTCTCGCTCACCACATGGAGGAACAGGGATACCTCGTCCAGCACCCGCTGATAGGAATGCGCCGTCTTCACGACGATGCTGTCTGCAAACTGCCGCAGCCGGGCCTCTTCCCCCCTCGAAATATTCATCCCGGTGAGGACGATGACCGGCACATTCGTCAGCGCCTGGTCCTGGCGGATCATCTCCAGCGCATCCAGCTCTTCTTTCCCCACCGCCCTGCTGAGAATGACCCCATGCACCGACTCCTTCGCCAGCAGCCCGACGCTTTCCCGGATCGTAGCCGCGATCTCCATATTCAGGTGATGGCTGCTCAGGAACCAGGCCAGGGCCTGGGCATGCCGGATATTGTCCTCTACGATGAGCACCTTCCTGGCGCTCCGGTTCAGCCAGTACTCTATCTTCCCGAAGGCCTCATCCATATTCTCGAAAATGGTCTGTTTCGACATGAAGTCGACAGCACCTTTCATCAGGCTCTCATTCCGCATTTCGAACGACGACATGATGTGCACAGGGATCGCCCTGGTCTGCGGATCCCGTTTCAGCTCGTCCATCACGTCCCAGCCGCTCTTCACCGGCAGCTGTATGTCCAGCAGAATGCCCATCGGCCGGTAGCGGCGCGCCATCTGAATGCCCGCATCCCCGCTGACCGCTACGATCCCCTTGTACCCTTTCTTATGAGTAAAGTCCAGCAATGACTGGGCGAACAGGGTGTCATCCTCCACGATCAGCAGCACTTTGTCATCGGGCTGCAGGTCATTCCTGTCGTCAGGTATCTCCGCCGGCACGTCAGAAAGGGTGAACAGCGACCCATCCGCAAATGCGGGAGCCTGAGCCGCCCGGGCTTCCGCCGAAGCCTTCCCCGCTGCGGGCTCCATCCTGAACTGCGGCACGCTGACGGTGAACTCGGTCCCTTCACCCGGATTGCTTTCCAGACTGATCTCTCCGCCCAGGAGCTTGCTCAGCTCGCGGCTGATCGAAAGCCCGAGGCCCGTTCCCCCATATTTGCGCCGCGTAGACCCATCGGCCTGCTGAAAAGCCTCGAATATCAGCTGGTGCTTGTCCTCCGGAATACCGATCCCGGAATCCCGCACCGAGAAATGGAGAAAATTCTTCCGGGTAGGGGAAGGCGCCACCCTCAGCGTCACAAACCCGCGCTGGGTGAACTTAAAGGAATTGGCCAGCAGATTCTTCAGTATCTGCTCCAGCCGCAGCTTGTCGGTCTCCAGCTGCGCCGGCGTACCTTCCTCGGTGACGATATGCAGGTCCAGGTTCTTGTCCTTCGCGATCGGCTCGAACAGCTGCCGCATGTCCTCCAGCACCTCGGCAACCGGCACGATCGAATGCTCCAGCGGCAGCTTCCCCGACTCGATCCGGGACAGGTCGAGTATCTCATCGATCAGCTGCAGCAATCCCTGGCCGGAATTCTGGATAACGCGCGCATATTCGACCTGGTCCTCCGAAAGGTTCTGGCCGCCGTTCTCCACCAGCAGCCGGGACAGCAGCAGGATAGAATTCAATGGGGTCCGTAGCTCATGCGACATATTGGCCATGAACTCGGACTTGTACTTCGTGCTTAGCATCAGGTCCTCGGCCTTCTTCTGAATATCGAGATTCCGGACCAGGACCAGCTGGTTCTTCTCTTCGAGCGACCGGCTGCGCTCTTCCAGCTCCTGGTTGGTCTGCATCAGCTCTTCCTGCTGCACCTTCAGCTCCTCCTCCGAGACCTGCAGCTTCTCCGCCTGCACCTCCAGCTCGAGGTTAAGACTCTCCAGCTCGCTGTGCTGGGACTTGAGCTCCTCGGCCTGCGCCTGCGTCTCCTCCAGCAGTTCCTGCAGCCGGAGTCTCGACTCAATGCTGTGCACCGCCGCACCGATATTCCCGCTGATGCTGCGGAAGAGCTCCTGGTCCCGCGCAGTATACGAATCCAGCGAACCGAGCTCGATAACGCCCCGGACCTTGCGCTCATAAATGAAAGGAAAAGCTATGATGGAGCTGGGCCGGATATCTCCGCTGGCCATGCTGAGCACCCAATCGCTGGGCGGAACATCCTTCACCAGCATGATCTTCCCGCTGGCAGCCACCTGGCCTACCAGGCCTTCCCCGGGTTTTATCTCTTTGCGGACACCGTTGCCCAGCGCATATCGCCCCTGCAGGGTCAGCGCACGGGTCGCCGGATCCAGTATGTAAAGAGCTCCAACCGTGCTCCGGCTATATTCCGTCAGGAATGCGATGACATTGGAGACCAGGTTGTGCATATCCACCTCTCCTACCATCTCCTCATTGAGCCGGGCAATACCCGTCTGTAGCCATTCCTTGTCCGACAAAAGCCCGAAAGAATATTCCAGCGACTCCGCCATCTTGTTCAGCGAGGCCGAAAGAACCCCCAGCGCACCGCTCTGCTCCTCACCAACCCTCGTCTGGTATTTTCCGGCTGATATATCTTCGGCTATCCCGCCTATGATCTCGATCCGGCGGGAAATTTCCTGGTCCTTTTGCATCAATTCCGAATAAAGGGCGTTCCGCTCAAGGAAGTCGTTGTATACACGGGTGTAAAAAAAGATAGTGATGAGTATCGACAGCAATGCCGCCACAACGATCAGCACCGGCGTATACGTCGAGAACCGCCGCACCTTGTCGAGCCGGACCAGCAGCAGCCGGTGCTCCTCATCCTGCATGCGCTGGACGATAGACCGCGCCTCATTCATATAGCCACGCCCCTGACGGACGTCTTCGAGGCTGAAAATATTGTCGGTCTGCTTTTGCGTGACGACCTCCTGCAGCAGGCTCAGCCGGTGGACTACTACATCCCTTAGCTCTTTGATATTCTGCTGCTCCAGCGGATCGTCGATCGTCATGGCCTGTATGCGGTCGATCACCGCCAGCGCACGGTCATTCGCCCCGTAATAAGGTCGGAGAAAGGACGTATCTCCCGTCAGCAGGAATCCCCGCTGACCCGTCTCGGCATCTGTCAGGATCGCCAGCGTCATGTTCAGCTCATTGATCGTCGAGTCGGTGTGGTCTACCAGCCTGGAGCCGTTCATCAGGTTGCGGATGCTGCTCCAGGAAGCAATGGAAGTAACGATGAGTATCAAAAGCGAAAGTCCAAACCCGATCTGCAGATTGCGCAAGACAGCGGGTCGAGCTACTCTGTTCATTTTGGGGTTATCTTTTTATTGCTATTAGATTTGGTCGTTAATTGGCCATCACAAGCGACGGCCTCAGCACCGGCCCCTGTAGAACGGGCACCGAAAAGTAAAAGGTCGATCCTTCTCCAGGCTCGCTCTCTACGCCATACTCACCCTCATGCCGGCGGATGATCTCGGCGCAGATATAAAGTCCGATACCCAGTCCCTGAAATCGGTTGGCCGACTCTTCCACGCGGTAGAACTTGCTGAAAATATTGGACTGGTGATCCTTTCGGATACCGATGCCAAAGTCCCTAACCCTGACCCACAGCCGGTCCCCGGATTCGACAAACGCATCGACGTGTATCTCCTTGTTGTCAGGCGAATACTTGACAGCGTTCGTCAGGTAGTTGATGACCACCTGCTCGATACGCATTTCGTCCCCATAGAGCTCGACATCCGCCTCTCCATGCCGGACGATCCTGTAGTCGGGGTAGGTCTGGCGGATCATATCGATAGCATTGGAGAGCATCGCGTCCACCCGGAACAGCTTCTTATTGAATTTGAGCTTCCCGCTCTCTATCTTCGAAAGATCCAGCAGATCGACGATCAGCTCGTCCAGCTTCTTCACCTGCAGGAGCGCCCGCTCCACGTAGAGCTTGTTCGGATCGGCCGTTTCGATCTCCCGGTCGAGCAGCTGTACGTAGGCCTTTATCGTCGTCAGCGGGGTCTTCAGCTCGTGACTGGCGATGCTGATGAACTCATCCTTCTTCCGCACGGCCTGCTTCTGGTCCTCGATATCGGTAAAGGTTCCCACCCACTTGGTGATCATTCCCCCCTCCCGGACGGGAATAGCGCGCAAAAGATGAAAGCGGTATTCCTCTGCATCGATCCGCCGCACCCTCACCTCCATCTCCAGCGCCTCCCCTGAGCCGACCGTCTTCTCCCACTGCCGGGAAAGATCGGGGTCATCCGGATGGGTCAGCGGAAAGCTGACCTTGGAAGGCGCATATTTCAGCCACTGCTCGTTGACAAATTCGATCCTGCCATCCGCCCGGGTAGTAAAGGCGATCTGCGGGATGGACTCGAGTATGGAATGCAGCTCGCCAGCCCGCTCCTGCAGCTCGCCTTCGACCTTCTTACGAAATTCGATCTCCGACCTGAGGCTCGCCTGTATACGGTTGAGCTCACGGTTCTGCTCGTATAGCCGGTAAAAGGTCTTCACCTTCAGCAACAGGATATCCGGATCGATCGGCTTGGTGATATAGTCCGTCGCCCCCGAACTGTACCCTTTGGTGATGAACTTCTTGTCCGTGTTCGCGGCCGAAAGGAAAATAATAGGAATATCCCGGGCCTTGCTATATCCGCTGATGGCTTCCGCCACCTCAAAACCGTCCATACCGGGCATCTGCACGTCCAGGATGATGAGCGCATAGGAATTCCGGAGGATCTTTTTCAGCGCCTCCTCGCCGCTCAACGCCGTGTCAGTGGGAAATGAATGTAATTCCAGTATGGTTTTGAGCGAAAAGATGTTCTCGGGCTTGTCATCCACGATCAGTATCATACTACGGTCAAATGTAAGAGATAAACCATTCAGAATTACGATGGCACTGTGGAACTATTTCTACGATTTTTAGCAAACCCAAGGTCGTGCCAATTTTACAACAAGAGTGCGACCCGGCCAATCCCGCACCAGTAAAGGCTTTTCAATACACCATGCGGACTTGGATTGATAATTGAACTAACCCTAATAGTTATGTAAAACACAGGCAGATGCAACCTACTCTCAATAAAACCTTTTTCTACAACGCCGGCGATTTGGTCGCGTTCATGGCCCGTTTTTTCAAATACGTATTCAGACCGCCCTATGAGATCCGCGAGACGCTCTATCAGTGTTACCTCGTAGGCTATAAATCGACTTTTCTCATCGGCCTGACCGGCTTTATCATGGGCGTCGTCCTGGCCATCCAGACCCGGCCCTCGATGGCGGAGTTCGGCGCCATCTCATTGATCCCTGGCATGGTCTCCGTCTCCGTAGTCCGCGAGATAGGCCCCGTCATCACGGCCATCATCTGCGCCGGCAAGATCGGCTCCCGGATCGGCGCCGAGCTGGGCTCCATGCGCGTTACCGAACAGATAGACGCCATGGAGGTCTCCGCTATCAACCCCTACCGCTATCTCGTGGTCACCCGGACCGTCGCCACGACGCTCATGGTGCCCCTGCTCGCCATCTACGCCGACATCATCGCGCTCTACGGCGGCTATATCGCCATGAACATCCACGACAAGACCTCGCTGCAGCATTTCTTCGTGGCCGCCATGCACCACCTGGAATTCATCGACGTCTTCCCCGCGATCATAAAAACCTTTTTCTTTGGATGGGTCATCGGCATTATCGGCTGCTATAAAGGCTACAACGCCCGGCGCGGAACAGAAAGCGTCGGCATAGCCGCCAACTCCGCCGTGGTCGCCTCGTCCCTGGCCGTCTTTATCATCGACCTGATCGCAGCACAGATAACAGACCTCCTTAGCTGAGTATGAAACCAGATCCAAACGATATTGCCCCTGCAACTCCTGTCGCGGAAACGCCGCCCCCGACCACCCCGGACCCCAATCTCCAGCCCACCGAGCCGGGGCAAGCGGGCAGCGGAAAGGGCGAACCCATCATCGTCATCAAAGCCCTCTGCAAATCCTTCGGGGACCACAACGTCCTGCACGGCGTGGATATGTACGTCTATGAGGGGGAGAACCTCGCCATCCTCGGAAAGTCGGGCTCGGGTAAGACGGTGCTGATCAAATGCATGGTCGGCCTTGAGACACCCGACTCCGGCACGATCGAGATCTTCGGCCAGGACATATCCCGCCTCAGCTACGACGAGCTCAATGCCATGCGCCTCCGCATCGGTTTCCTCTTCCAGAACGGCGCCCTCTACGATTCGATGACGGTCCGGGAGAACCTCGCCTTTCCCTTGCGCCAGCACAAGAAGAATATGAGTGGGGAAAAGAAAGAGGCCGCGATCAAAGAAATGCTCGACGATGTCGGGCTGGCGGACTCCATCGACCAGATGCCATCCAAGCTGTCCGGCGGCCAGAGCAAACGCATCGGGCTCGCGCGCACGCTGATCCTCCGCCCCCAGGTAATGCTCTATGACGAGCCCACCACCGGCCTTGACACCGGCACCGCCCGCGAGATCAGCGAGCTCATCTGCAAGATGAAAGACAAATACAGGATATCGTCGCTCACCATCACCCACGACATGCTCTGCGCTAAGCTTACCGCCGACCGGATCGTTATGCTCAGGGACGGAGCGGTATACGCCGAGGGCAGCTATGAGGAGCTCGAACACTCGGACGACGAATGGATAAAGACCTTCTTTTACTAACCGGCCCCTGGCCACAAATGAATACACCATGCCAAAAGAAAAAAGCTATAAATGGAAATTAGGCGCCTTCTCCGTCGGCGCCCTCGTCATAGCCATCGGCGCCATCTATTATATCGGACAGCAAAAGAATAAGTTCGGTTCCGTTATCCACGTCTACTCCCTGTTCAAGTCAGTCAGCGGGCTGAAGAACGGCAGCAACGTCCGCCTCGGCGGCATCGACGTAGGCACGGTCGACGCTATCAGCCTCGTCACAGACACTACCGTACAGATAGACATGATCATCAAAAAGAAGGTACAGAAGTTCATCAAGAAGGACGCCCGCGCCAGCATCAGCTCGGAGGGATTGATGGGAGACAAGGTCGTCACCATAACAGCAGGCACCCCCAGCCAGCCGGTCGTGCAGAACGGAGACTCCCTGCGCTCGATCACCCCGATCGAAACGGACGCCATCATGGCCAGCCTCAAGACCTCCGCAGACAATGCCGCCATCATCACCGGCAACTTAGCGGACATCTCCTCGCGGATCAAGAGCGGCAAAGGCGCCCTGGGCAAGCTTCTTCACGACACCACGCTCTCTTCGAACATCAGCACCACGGTAAAGAACCTGAAAAGCGGCAGTAAAAAGCTGGACGAAAATATGGAAGCCGCCCAGCACAACTTCCTGCTGAGAGGCTTCTTTAAGAAAAAGGAAAGAGAACGGAAAAGGAAAGAGGACTCTGCCAGAAAGGCTAATCAACCTTAAGGCTCTCCACCGGATTAGCGAGCCCGGCTCTGACCGCCTGCCAGCTGACAGTGAACAACGTGATGAACAGGGTCACTAATATGGTTGAAAAAAAGACCATCCAGCTTATATCCGTCCTGTAGGCAAAATCCTGCAGCCACTGGTGCATGACCAGCCAGGCCAGCGGACAGGCGATCAGCATCGCCACGCCTACCAGCTTGAGGAAATCCTTCGAGAGCAATAATACGATGCCCGTAACGCTGGCGCCCAGCACCTTCCGGATACCGATCTCGCGGATGCGCTGCTCAGCGCTGAAGCTCGCCAGCCCGAACAGCCCCAGACAGGAAATGAGGATAGCCATCACCGTAAAATACCGGATCATCGTAGAAAGCCTTTCCTCTGACTCATAGTTCTTCTGAAAATCCTGGTCGAGGAAAGAGTATTCGAACGGCTCGTTCGGATCGAGCCTGTGCCAGGCCGCGCCCATGGACTTCAACAAAGCGCCGGGCTCGCCCGCCCGGGCATGCACTACGAGATAGCTGCTCGGTCCCCTGGTCGTCATTATCGCGTAGGGCGTTATCGGCAGATGGAGGTCCTCGAAATGAAAATCCTTCACCACTCCTACTACTTCCATAGTATATGAATTCGCCCTGAAATCGTTGTGCACCTTCTTGCCGATCGCGTCTGCCGGCGAGGCAAAGCCCATCGCCTTCACCGCGCTCTCGTTCAAAATGATCCTGTTCGTATCGGCCGGAAATTCTTTGCTGAACAGCCGCCCCGCGACCGGCTGCATCCCCAGGGTCGGCAGATAGTCGAAGTCGACATAGTTCATCCGGGTACGCTTGGCGTCCTGCTGCATCTGCCCGTCTCTGTAAAGTAGGTTGTCCGACGGATTGGCGAGCCCCGGGTAGTAGGCCCCGGCCCCGGCGTTGACGACCTGCGGATCCCTGCGGAACTCGTTCTCCAGCGCGCTGCACAGCCGCTTGGCCTCCGTGCTGCGCAGCGGCACCACGATCTGTGACTCTTTGTTAAACCCGAGGTCCTTGTTCCGCATATACTGCATCTGGTCGTTGATGACTACCGTGCTGACGATCAAGGTCACCGAGATGATGAACTGGAATACCACCAGCCCCTTCCGCAGCCAGATAGCCGCCAGCGAATTGGAGAACTTTCCCTTCAGGACCTTTGCGGGCTGGAATGAGGACAGATAAAAGGCGGGATAGATGCCAGCCAGCAATCCCGACAGGACCGCCAGCCCGAAGAATGCCGCCAGCAGCGGTAGATGCTCCGGTAATGAAAGCGACAGCGACCGGTTCGTGATCTCGCTGAACAACGGCAGCAACAATACCGTAAGACCCCAGGCGAGAAAAAAGGCGATGCTGCTCATCAGGACCGACTCGCCCAGGAACTGCCCGATCAGCAATCCCTTCACCGCGCCGAGCACCTTACGCACGCCCACTTCCGCCGACCTCCGAGCGCTGCGCGCCGTGGCCAGGTTCATAAAGTTGATGCAGGCGATCAGCAGCGTAAAGGCCGCGATCGATGCGAGGATATACAGGTAGGCCCTGCTGACCGGAGGCGTGACATTGCCGGGTACGTCCGACCGCAGGTGTATGTCGCGCACGGGTATCAGGAACTGGCGCTTTTCAAATCCCATCTCCTTCAACATCTTTCCGGCGTATTTGTCGAGAAAGGCCGGGAACTTCGTTTCCAGCGTCTTGGGGCTTGTGCCCGGCGTCAACCGCAGATAAACGGTGAACATATTGTTGGTCGCGAAATCGTTCTCCTGCCTGCGCATAAAACTTTCCATCCCCCCGCCGCCAAAGCTCAGCAAAAAGCTCGCGTCGAGATGCGACGGCTCGCCCGAGGGGCGGAACACTCCTTTCACGACAACATCACGGTCGCTGTCCGTTCCGCTGCTGATATGGACGACCTTGCCCAGCGCGTGCTCAGAGCCGAACAGCTTGTGGGCGATCGCTTCGCTGATGACCATCGTATTGGGTGCGTCCAGCGCAGTGGCCGCATTGCCCTCGATAAAATGATAGCTGAACATACGGAAGAAGGACGAGTCGGCGAGAAACCCCTTGTCCTCATAAAAGGATATTGGCTGGCCGCCGGGCACCCTGTACTGCAGCATGGTTTTGTCTTCGAAGGTCGCCAGCTGCATCAGCCGCGTATACTGCCGCACCTGCGGGAACTCCTTCTTCACCGTCGCGCCCATCGGGGCAGGCACACTCGCCAGCGTGAACTCTTTGTGATTCATGATGAAGGTCGTCGCCATCTGGTAGACATTCTTCACGTCCGGCTGATTGCGGTCATAGCTGAACTCATACAGGAGGTAGACAGAGATAAGCATACAGCAGGTCAGCCCCGCAGCAAGACCGAATATATTGATGAAGGAAAAGGTCTTGCTCTTTATCATATTGCGCCAGGCAATCTTGAAATAGTTGATTAACATACCACCCTATCTCTAAAAAAAATGCCAGCCGCGCAAGCGACTGGCGATTAGTCATTTACAAAAACACTATCCAAAAATAGTGTTCAATTTCGATACACTTCCTGTTCGGCTTTTGCCTCCCCCGGGAATCCCGCCCTCGGGCGGTCCCCCAACCCGTCGATCACATTCCATCTACACGTTCACGAGGTAAGAAACAAGGCAAAGAGTGGCAAAGGCCAAAACAGTGTAAAGAAAATTGCGGCCGAAGCTTTTAGTCCTTTCGTCCAGCAAAGGGGAAGAAAACTGATCCCCATCCGGAGCTAAACAATTGTTGTTCAAGTTCATAATACTGCCTTTTTGAATTAATCCATTTAAATCTTTCAATATATCCTTCCTATAAAAAGGGCTTCGGGGCCCCAAATACTATGCAAATGTACAAAACATTTAAATATTTCAATGCATAAATCTTCCTTTTTTTCTTCCCCTCAGGGTTTACGCTTACATTCCTCCTATTCTTCTCCGGTACGCTCTCCTCATCCTACGGCTCAGTCCTCCGGTACCCTTTCCTCCTACTACGGCTCACTCCTTCCGATACCCACTCCCCGTCCCGAGGTTCACACACTAACCACCCGGAATCCTCATTCCTAACCCCCGGTTCAAACCCCAACTTTCTTTAATCCCTGTAAAAATCCTATATATTCATCGATAACCTCGTTGTTCATCGTGTACTTGATATTGCGGCCTTCTTTTTCGGGGAGAATGATCGAGGTCTCGGTCAGCTGTTTGAGATGGTGACAGATCGAAGGCTGCGCCAGATTGATATTGTCATAAAGATCGACGCAATAAAGCCAGTCGTTCTTCTTTTTGATTTCGCTCAGGATTTTTAGCCTTGTTGGGTCGGAAAGAGCCTTGGATATCTTTTCCGCCTGTTTAGCGTCCATCTGCGCCATATGACAATTTTTTTCTAAGTTACAATAATTT
>Ga0207695_10000463_pt1 | contig 88316 bp, 81 predicted proteins | sample KBSC54metaG_FD_184354 | JGI IMG/M metagenome (GOLD analysis project Ga0207695, IMG submission 184354) | Corn rhizosphere microbial communities from Kellogg Biological Station, Michigan, USA - KBS C5-4 metaG (SPAdes) (version 2) | ecosystem: Host-associated > Plants > Roots > Rhizosphere > Soil...
TGGCCGCTGAATAGGCGGCCTATCCTGGCGGTGTGGCGCCGTTAACGGCAATTTCTTGTTGGCCGAAACCGGCTATAATTCCCCTTGGTGACAAGCGCCGGATACGGGCTCGGCCGACCTAAAGGGAGCAGACGCGGTGTTGCACGACTGGAGCGTGATCGCGGTCGCTCTCGGCTATATCAGCCTGTTGTTTCTGGTCGCGAGCTATGGCGACCGGATGGCCCCGGCGCAGCGCGGCAGGGCCGGTATCCTGATCTATCCGCTGTCGCTGGCGATCTACTGCACATCCTGGACATTTTTCGGATCGGTCGGATTTGCCACCCGTACCAATGTGGACTTTCTGGCGATCTATGTCGGGCCGGTCGCGATGGTGGCGTGCTGCACACCGCTGCTTCGCCGGGTGATCCGGCTGGCAAAATCGCAGAACATCACGTCGGTCGCTGATTTCATTGCCGCGCGCTACGGCAAGAGCCAAGCGGTCGCGGCCACCGTGGCCGTGATCGCGATCATCGGATCGGTCCCCTATATCGCCCTTCAGCTCAAGGCGGTCGCGGCCTCGCTTGGAACGATCCTCGGCGAGGACCAGACCTCATCGAGCATTCCGATCGTTAATGACCTCGCCCTGATTGTCACGCTGGCGATGGCGCTGTTTGCCGTGCTGTTCGGCACCAGGCACACCGACGCCACCGAACACCAGCATGGCCTGATGCTCGCGATCGCCACTGAATCGATCATCAAGCTGATCGCTTTCATCGCCGCCGGCGCCTTTGTTACGTTCTGGATGATCGGGCCGTCCGAGCTGGTCGAGCGGATCGGCAAGAGCACGCCAGCCCAGGAGATGATCAACTACGTGCCATCAGTCGGCAATTTCCTGGCCATGACGCTGTTGTCATTCTGCGCCATGCTTCTGTTGCCGCGCCAATTCCATGTCAGCGTGGTCGAGAATTCGGATGAGACCGAGATTGGCAGGGCGCGCTGGCTGTTTCCCCTCTATTTGCTCGCCATCAACCTGTTCGTGCTGCCGGTTGCGCTTGCCGGACTTGTCACTTTCCCGCCCGGCACCGTCGACGGCGACATGTATGTTCTGGCGCTGCCGATGTCGGCCAACGCACAACTGCTTAGTCTCGGCGTGTTTGTCGGAGGATTGTCGGCAGCCACCGCCATGGTGATCGTCGAATGCGTCGCGCTGTCGATCATGGTGTCCAATGACATTGTCGTGCCGCTGGTACTGCCGCGCCGGCCGGAACTGCATGCCGGCCAGAAGGCGTTTGGCGACCATCTGCTGCAAATTCGCAGGTTGGCGATCTTCGCCATCATGGTCATGGCGTATTTCTATTACCGTGCGCTCGGCAACGCTCAGCTGGCTTCGATCGGGCTATTGTCATTTGCCGCGATTGCGCAATTAGCGCCTGCCTTCTTCGGTGGCCTGTTCTGGCGCCGCGCCACCTCTGTCGGCGCCATCGGCGGCATGCTGATCGGTGTGGCGGTCTGGATTTACACATTGCTGCTTCCAAGCTTCCTCACCGGCAGCTCGTTGGGACTGCTGGAGCATGGGCCATTCGGCATCGAAGCGTTGCGACCCCAGGCGCTGTTTGGCGCCGATCTGCCGCCGCTTCTGCACGGCGTTCTCTGGAGCCTCTCGCTGAACATCCTGACCTATTTCGGACTATCGCTAACGCGCCAGCCCTCATCCATCGAAAGGCTGCAGGCCGATCTGTTCGTGCCCAACACGATGGCGCCGGACGCCCCGAGCTTCCGGCGCTGGCGCACCAGCGTCAGCACGCAGGAGATACAGAATACAGTCGCCCAATATCTCGGACCCGAACGGGCGCGGGCCTCATTCGAGGCTTTTGCGACATCGCGCGGCATGAACATCGAGCCATCCGCGCCTGCCGACCTTGAATTGCTGCGATATGCCGAACATCTGATCGCATCCTCGATAGGCGCCGCGTCTTCGCGGCTGGTGATGTCGCTGCTGTTACGCAAGCGCGCTGTCTCGGCCAAGGCCGCGCTCAAGCTGCTCGACGATTCCCATGCGGCGCTTCATTTCAATCGGGAAATCCTGCAAACCGCGCTCAACCATGTCCGCCAGGGCATCGCGGTGTTTGACGTCGATCTCCAACTGATCTGCTGGAACCGGCAATTCGGCGAGATCATCGGGCTGCCGCCGCATTTGATGCAGGTTGGCATGCCGCTCATCGAGGTTCTGGAATTTATCGGTGCGATCACCCCGCCCGGATTCGGCGACAGCGATTCAATGATGAAGATCCGGCTGGCAGCCTACACGACCGAGGGCGCCCCCTATCTCGAACGCCTTCCTGACCGACATATGGTGATCGAGGTCCGCGCCAACCGAATGCCGGGCGGCGGCCTCGTCATCACTTTTTCCGACGTGACGCCAAGCTTCGAAGCGGCGGAGGCGCTGGAGCGATCCAATGCAACCCTGGAAAAGCGGGTGCGCGAGCGAACCGAAGAGCTTACACGGCTCAATTCAGAACTGGCGCGTGCCAAGAGCGTGGCGGAAGACGCCAACATTTCCAAGACCCGGTTCCTGGCGGCAGCCAGCCACGACATCCTGCAGCCGCTCAATGCCGCCCGGCTTTATGTCACGAGCCTGGTGGAGCGCCAGAGCGGCGGCGAAAATGCAAGGCTCGTGGAAAATATCGACGAATCGCTGGAGGCGATCGAGGAAATCCTGAGCGCTCTGTTGGACATTTCGCGGCTGGATGCGGGCGCGATGACCCCCTCGGTCACGCATTTCCGGATCGGCGATCTCATGCGGTCACTGGAAATCGAATTCGCGCCGGTGGCCCAGGCCAAGTCGCTCGAACTGACCTTCGTTTCCTGCTCGCTTCCGATTGAGTCCGATAGGCCGATGCTGCGCCGGCTTCTGCAGAACCTGATCTCGAACGCGATCAAATATACCCCACGGGGACGCGTCCTGGTCGGCTGTCGCCGCCACGGCCAGTCCCTGCAGATCTTGGTCTACGATACCGGGGTCGGCATTCCCATCGTGAAGCGTGGCGAGATCTTCAAGGAATTTCATCGTCTCGAACAGGGCGCGCGTATTGCGCGCGGCCTCGGGCTTGGGCTGTCGATCGTCGAGCGCTTGGCGCGCGTTCTCAACCATGGCATCGCCATCAGCTCCACGGCACGCGGAGGTTCGGTATTTTCGGTCACGGTACCAGTCGCTGCAGCCGTCACCCACACGGCAGCCGTGACCAGCGCCACCTCGCTCTCCAAGACCTCCATGGCGGGTTCCTTGATCGTCTGTATCGAGAACGACCTGGCCATTCTCGACGGCATGAAAACGCTGCTCTCCGCATGGGATGCAGAAGTGATCGCGGTGACCGATCCTGAAGCCGCGATCGAGGCGATTAAAGCGGCCAGGCAGCCTGTCACCGGCCTTCTTGTCGACTATCATCTGGACCGTGGGCACGGCATTGCGGCCATTCGCGACATCCGTCGCCGCTTCGGGGCCGGCCTGCCCGCGATCTTGATCACGGCGGATCGCAGTCCGCATGTGCGGGATGCCGCTCGTGATGAACACGTCGCCGTGCTCAACAAGCCGCTTAAGCCCGCCTCGCTACGCGCCCTGCTCGGGCAATGGCGTACCCAGCAGATCGCCGCGGCGGAGTAACTCCGCCAGCAGGTCTGCTCGCGTTGCAGGATGACGGTTGCCGAAAGCCGAGAAGGCTCGGCTGCTGGCCACAGCAGGGTAGCAGCAGCGCTTGTCTATTTGGGTTGCGGGCTTTCCTGGCGCCATTGGTCGCCGGCGATCTTGGCCGCGGCAATAACCGCCTGGGTACGACTTTCGACGCCGAGCTTTTGCAGGATGGCCGACACATGGGCCTTGATGGTCGCCTCGGAGACGCTGAGTTCGTAAGCGATCTGTTTGTTGAGCAGTCCTTCGGACAGCATCATCAGGACCCGCACCTGTTGCGGGGTCAGCGTCATCAGCCGGTCGCGCAATTTGGCGGTTTCGGGATCGGCGGCAGCGGACATGTCAACGTCAGGCGGGACCCACACATCGCCTTCCATCACCTTGAGAATGGCATCACGCAGGGTTTCGACGCCGAACCGCTTGGGGATAAATCCGGAAGCGCCGAATTCGAGCGATCGCCTGATCGTGGCGACATCATCGCTGGCCGAAACAATGACCACCGGGATGGCAGGATATTGCGTGCGAAGGTAGATCAGGCCCGAAAAGCCGCTGATGCCGGGCATGCTCAGATCGAGCAGCACAAGATCCACCTCGGAATCCCGTTCAAGCATCGCAGTGAGATCGTTGAACGATCCTGCTTCATCGACTTTCGCCGAGCGCAATACGACCTTCACTGCCTGCCGCAACGCGTCGCGGAACAAGGGGTGATCATCTGCGATGATAAGACGGGTGGTGGCAGCGACGGTCATCTGTTCTGGCACTAGCGGCAAACCCCGTAACCACCAGTAATCTGAGCGGTTACCTCGAGTTTCAACGACAATTGTCCCCCGGCCGGCGATCGGTTGCAAGCACGCAATGGCGTCACCCGGAAAGGGAGTTAATCGGGGAATGGTGCGCTGCAATATTACATCATCACTTCGGCCCTGGGCCGCCGGCTCGACGCAAGGCAAGCCGTGGTCAGCCGATGTCGAAAGTCTTAGCGCCAAAGTCGTATTGGGGCGCGTTTCACGGCGATGTTACCGTTGAACGGAAGCCGCATCGAGAATCGGGGAGGCCGATCGAGCGGCCTGCAACATTTGACCGTTACGGGGAGTGAACGAATGACCATGGCTGCAGCTGCGGGCCGCGTGCCTACCAGGGGTATGACGGCTGAAGAACGAAAAGTTATTTTCGCATCTTCGCTGGGGACCGTTTTCGAATGGTACGATTTTTACCTCTACGGCTGGACTGCCGCCCAGATCGGCAGGGCGTTCTATTCGGCCTTTGATGCCAATACGCAATTTATCTTCGCACTCCTGACGTTCTCCGCCGGCTTTCTGGTTCGTCCGCTCGGTGCGCTGGTCTTCGGGCGCGTCGGCGATCTGGTGGGGCGGAAGTATACCTTCCTCGTCACCATCACCATCATGGGCCTTTCGACCTTCCTCGTCGGATTGACGCCGGGCTACGATGTTTTGGGATGGCTAGCGCCTACCATTCTCATCGCGCTTCGACTGCTGCAAGGACTGGCGCTCGGCGGTGAGTATGGCGGGGCCGCCACTTACGTCGCCGAACATTCCCCAAATGGCCGCCGCGGCTTCTACACATCGTGGATCCAGACCACTGCGACCATCGGCCTGTTCCTGTCTCTGCTCGTGGTCTATCTGGTGCGCAACAGCATGAGCGCGGAGAGCTTTAGCAGTGCGGCGCTTTCCGGCGGATGGCGGATTCCGTACCTGTTCTCGGTCGTGCTGCTCGCGATCTCGATCTGGATCCGCATGCAGTTGTCTGAATCCCCGCTCTTCAAAAAGATGAAGGAGGAGGGCAAGCACTCCAAGGCGCCACTGTCGGACGCGTTCGGCAATTGGCAGAACGGAAAGATCGCGCTTCTTGCGCTGCTGGGCCTAACCGCCGGGCAGGCCGTGATCTGGTACGGCGGCCAGTTCTATGCCCGTATCTTCCTGGTCAACACGCTGAAGGTGCCGGCAAACTCTGCCGACGTCGCGCTGATCATCGCGCTTGCGATCGCCACCGTGGGCTTCCTGTTCTTCGGCTGGCTGTCGGACAAGATCGGACGCAAGCCGATCATTCTCGCCGGCTGCCTGTTGGGTGCAGTGACTTATCACTACGCGTTCAGCCTGCTCACCCATGCGGCCAACCCGGCGCTTGAAAAGGCTCTGGCAAACGCACCTGTCACCGTCGTCGCTGATCCGGCGGATTGCAACCTGTTGTTCGATCCTGTTGGCGGACGCGTATTCACGAGTTCATGCGACGTGGCTCGCAATGCGCTGATCGCATCTTCCGTCAACTTCAAGATGGAAAATGGCGCACCGGGCAGCCTGGCCAAGGTCATGGTCGGCAGCAAATCGTTCGACTCGGTCAACGGCAATGCGCTCGATGCGAAAACCTTCGCCGCGCAGCGCACGGCCTTTAATACGGCTGTGACGAGCGCTGTGGGTGAAGCGGGTTATCCCGTAAAGGGAGCGAACCCGGCCGAAATCAACACGCCATTGTTGATCGTCGTCCTGACCTATCTCGCCTTGCTCGTAACCATGGTTTACGGGCCGATCGCGGCAGCGCTTGTGGAGTTGTTCCCGACTCGTATCCGCTACACCTCGATGTCGCTGCCCTATCATATCGGCAACGGCTGGTTCGGCGGATTGCTGCCGCCGATCGCGGTGGCGCTCGTCGCCGCCACCGGCAATATCTATGCCGGTCTGTGGTATCCCATCGCGGTTGCCGCGATGACCTTCATCGTTGGATTGATCTTCATTCCTGAGACAAAGGATGTCGATATCGCCAGGGAATAATCCTCCGGGCTTCTCGTCACAATGAACGAACCGGCCGCGCATAGCGCGGCCGGTTTATTTTTTGAAAGATGAGGCCCAAGCACCTTCATCCCTTGGACGTCGCCGCACCCAGGAATTGCAAAACGATCTCGCGCCGGTGAGGCCGCCGCCGGTGCTCGATCAAATAGATCGCCTGCCAGACGCCGAGCGCCAGCTTGCCGCCATGAACAGGCACTTGAAGCGAAGTTGCCGTCAGCATTGATTTGATGTGGGCCGGCATGTCGTCAGGCCCCTCGGTGTCATGGGTCCAGCCAGCGCCCTCGGGGGCCAGGCGCCTCAAGGCTGTGGTGAGATCGGTGAGCACCGAAGGATCTGCATTCTCCTGGATGGTGAGCGATGCCGAAGTGTGCCGCACGAACAATGTCAGCCCGCCCTCGCCGGCCCCGCATTCGCGAAGAAAAGCGCTAACTTCACTTGTCAGATCGACAAAGCCCACGCCTTTCGTCTCGACGGAGAGCAACGACGAGGCGATGAGATCCGGCCGAAAGACGGAGGACGCCGCGCGCGTGATCGACCCGGAGGCTGGCATCAGATCTTCCCCGCCGAATCCCCCTGCATGCGATTGGCCATCTCGACCAGGCGCCGCCAGGCCCGCGCGAGCAGGGAGATCACGCGATCCATATCGGCATCGCTCGGCAACGGGATTTCGATTTTGCGGCTGTCCTTCCCCGCGCCGGAGCCCGGCTTTGATGGTTCGGGCGCGGCCGTCTCTGGTTTCGGGATTTCCGGCTTTTTCGACAGATCGGCCTTGGGAAGCGCCTCTTCAGCCTTTTCAGCTGTTTTCGCCGGGCTGTTGTCGGTCGGGCTCCCGTGCTTTGTTTCCCGCGCAACAAGTTCTGCGCGAAGCTTGTCGTTCTCGGCCTGCAACCGGCCGATCTCCGTATCCAGCGCATCATGTTCGTCAGGCATGATGCGGCAGGCCCAACCGGATTCCGTCTTGCTGCAAGTGGAGACTTCGCCGGTGCGGGTATCCAGACGAACCACACCATTGGAAACCGGCAACATGGAATAGCGGCCGGGTTCACCTTCCGGTAACAATTCCGCGGCACCGACGCTTGCCGCGTAGATCAACAGCGAGAGCGCGAACGCTCCTCCAATCTTCCTGTTCGAATTCGTCACTGCCATGGAAGAGCTCCGTCCCGCATCCATGAACATCGAACGCCTCTATCAGCGTTGCCGGGCACGATCTCGCGCGCGATCAAACGTCCTAAACCTCAGGGCAGGTACGGAGACCGGCCGGATTTCAACGCGTCGGCGAGTAAATCGATCCGGTCCTGCCCCCAGAAGACCTCTCCATCCAGCACGTAGGCCGGCGATCCGAACACATCGGCGGCTTTCGCATCGCGCTGGTTCTGTTCATAGGTCTGGCGGGTCGCCTCGTTTTGCGCGCGTTCCAGCAACAGCCCGCCCGGCAAACCGGCCTGATCGGCAAGGCCGGCGATCACCTTGGGATCGGCCAGATCGAGCTCTTTTTCCCAGATGCCGGTAAAGGCCAGGCGCGAATATTCAGTGGGATCGTGACCCGCCTGCTGCGCTGCGATCGCGAGACCATCGGCCAGACCTGCGTTGAATGGCCAATGAGCAGGCTGCAAATGAAACTTCAGGCCACGCTTCTCGCGCCATCGCTGCAACTCCATCAGCCGATAGCGCTGCCGGGCCGGATGCCGCTTGGCGAGCGGCAATCCTCCGGTCTCGGAAAACAGGTCGATAAGCGGCACCGGCTTGTAATTGACCCTCACCGCAAAGCGCCGAGCCACTTCTGTGAATGGGCCGTGGCCGATATAGGCCCAAGGCGATTGGAAGGAGAAGTAATAGTCGAGTTGCCGTGACATTTCCGAAATCTCCGCCAGATACCCTATCCATAGCGTGCCGAGGATGTCCTCACCAATTCGACCGATCAGCCCGGCGCGGTATTGATATGCGCCTTATTTTCGATGAGGGGGCGACAACGTGCTGCACCACGGCAATCAGCTGCCTTGCGGCAGTGTTCGCATTGAAATTATCAAGCAATATGATGCGGTTAACAGGTTAAGGCAAAATCTTGACTTGGCTGGATGTGGTCAGTATGGTCCGCGCGGCTTTTGAGGGTGACGGGCGGAATTTCCAGTAACCACGACATCGTTTCGGGTCTCCAGACATGACGGATGGCACCGGCGACAAGCGGCATGGAAGCAACGATAAGCCGGCCCCCGACGAAGCTGCGCTTTCCGCAAGGCTCGGAAGTCTGGACCATCGGTTGTCGGAAATTCGCGACACCCGCAAGAGCCAGACTGATCAAACCGGATCTGATGACGGGAACGGAGCTGCCAGGGCTTCAGCCATGGCGCTCGGTTTTCGTCTCTCGTCCGAGTTGGTCGCGGGCGTTGTCGTCGGAGCGGCGATTGGGTGGGGGGTCGACCGTTTGCTGTCGACATCGCCGTTTGGTCTCATCGTGTTTTTGCTGCTCGGCTTTGTTGCCGGTGTGGTCAACGTGGTGAGGTCGGCTGGTGTGGTCCCACGTAACCGCCCGCGCTGACGGAAGTCACCACATTTGAATTCTGATTGCCGGCGAACAGGCCGGAATACCAAGAGCCGCCCGGATGAAAATCGACCCGATCCACCAGTTCAATATCGAGCCGCTGTTCACGATCGGCCATATTGGCAATCAGACGATCGCCTTCACCAATTCGTCGCTCTACATGCTGGTGACGGTCGCCATCATCTCGATCCTGATGCTGGCGAGCGGCACGCAATTGATCCCGGGCCGCCTGCAGTCGGTCGCGGAGATTTCCTACGAATTCGTCGCCTCGACCATCCGTTCGACGGCCGGCGCGGAAGGCATGAAGTTCTTCCCGCTGATCTTCTCGCTGTTCATGTTCATCTGCGTCTCGAACCTGGTCGGCATCATTCCCTACACCTTCACGGTCTCGAGCCATCTTATCGTGACGGTAGCCCTGGCGCTGCTGGTCTTCTTCACCGTGCTTATCTACGGCGTTGCCAAGAACGGCTTGAAGTTCTTCAAGATCTTCGTGCCCCACGGAGTTCCCGGCTACATCCTGCCGCTGGTCATGTTCATCGAGGTCCTGTCGTTCTTCCTGCGGCCGGTCTCGCACAGCATTCGTCTGTTTGCGAACATGCTGGCCGGCCACATCGCGCTGAAGGTGTTCGCGGGCTTCGTCGCCATGCTGGGCTTCTCGCTTGGCGCGGTCGGCTGGGTTGGCGGTGTTCTGCCGCTGGCGCTCACGATCGCGCTGTACGCGCTGGAGATTCTGGTCGCATTCCTGCAGGCCTACGTGTTTGCGATCCTGACCTGCATCTACCTCAACGACGCTCTTCATCCCGGACACTGAGCGGCCCGGGAAACTTCCACCCCACAACCCAATCTTTCTTCCAAGGAGTTTAAAATGGATCCGACAGCAGCAAAACTTATCGGCGCGGGCATCGCGTGCATCGGCATGGGCGGTGCGGGCGTCGGCGTGGGCGTGATTTTCGGTAACTACCTTGCCGCAGCCGTCCGCAACCCGTCGGCCGCTCAGGGCCAGTTCGGCAACCTGATCTTCGGCTTCGCCGTGACCGAAGCGCTCGGCATCTTCTCGCTGCTGATCGCGCTGCTTCTGCTGTTCGTTTTCTAAAGAACGACTTCTTCCGCGCCGTTTCATCCGAAGCGGCGCGTGACAGCAACAGGAGTACTCCATGGCCGAGAGTCATGGCGGGGCGAAAGGTCCGGCGACCAGCGCCCACACTGAAGCCGATGGTGGTCATCACAGCGGCGGCTTTCCGCCGTTCGAGAGCAGCACCTTTGCTTCGCAGCTGGTGTCGATCGCGATCTTCTTCGTCCTGCTTTACGTGATCGTGGCCAAGCTCGCTTTGCCGCGCGTGGGCGGGGCAATCGAGGCGCGTCAGAACAAGATCGAGGGAGACCTCGCCGAGGCGCAAGCGCTGAAGGACCAGTCCGAGGCGGCGCTGAAGGCCTATGAAAGCGAGCTCGCCGCGGCGCGCACGCGGGCGCAGGCAATCGGCAACGAATCCCGCGAAAAGGCGAATGCGCAGGCGGATGCCGAGCGCAAGGCGTTGGAAGAGCAGTTGGCGGTCAAACTCGCCGAGGCGGAAAAGACCATCGTTTCGACCCGCACCGCTGCGATGAGCAACGTCCGCAGCATTGCGGCCGATGCGGCCGGCACCATCGTGCAGCAGCTCACCGGCGTCGCTCCCGATGCGGCTTCGGTCAGTGCCGCCGTTGATGCTTCCTTGAAGGGTTAGTCGATATGTTCTTCGATCCTGAAACCTGGGTCGCTATCGCCTTCGTGCTCCTGATGGTCGGTTTCGGCTATCTCGGGATATTCAAGAAGGTCATGGTTGCACTCGACCATCGCGCCGACCGCATCAAGGCCGAGCTCGATGACGCGATGCGCATCAAGCAGGAAGCCGCCAAACTGCTCGCCGACTACAAGGCGCGCAGTGCCTCGGCCGAAAGCGAAGCTGCCGACATCATCGCCAACGCCAAGTTGGAAGCCGAGCGCATCTCAAGCGAGGCCCGGGCAAAGATGGAAGACTTCGTCGCCCGCCGCACCAAGGCCGCCGAAGGCAAGATCGCCCAGGCTGAGGCGCAGGCCCTCGCTGACGTTCGCGCGGCAGCCGCCAATGCGGCGGTCGCCGCCGCTTCGACGGTGCTGTCGCAGACGGTCAAAGGATCCGTGGCCGACGACCTCCTGGGCAAGGGAATCGCCGAGGTCGGTCAGAAGTTGAACTGACTTCCTTTACATCGACAAAAAGTCCAAAAAAAAGCCGGCGCGAGTTCATCGCGCCGGCTTTTGTTTGATCCGCGAAATCTATTTCTTCTTTTTCGCGGCCCGCGCCGGCCGCTCCGGCGTCAGGATCTGCGGATCGAAGCCGATATAGAAGACGTAGGAATCACTCACCGCAGGCGATGGCACGGGATAAACGATGTCCTCAGCCACAAAGCTGAACGGGACACTGGATGCCTCCGCCATCGAGACGGTGGTCTTATAGGCTTTGGTAGTGATGGTCTTTTCCTGGATACCGGACTGCACCACCGCGACACGCAAGGGCACCTCCACTGACGGTGGATTGCCGGCCGGGCCAGCGATGACGCGCCCCTGGATACCGATGCGCACCACAATCTGATCGCCGTTTCGGGTGCAATCCCGCGCGGTTCGCACGATCGTCGCCTGGTAGCGGAGATCGCTGCCGACCGGCTGCTTGCCCGGCGCGGCCACCGCAAATGTCGAAGCCCCGGCGCGAATCGCCACCGACGGACAATCCAGTTCGTCCGCGGCCGCGGGGGGCGGTGCCTCACCGACGGCTTGAGATTTCGAACCGAACAGCTGGCTAAACCGGTCGCCGAATGAGGGGCTGGAATCGCTGGAGCCACCAAACATGCTGCCTCCGCCACACCCCGCGAGCAATGCGCTGGCGGTCACAAGCCCTGCGGCCAACGAAAGGCGCGCAACCCGGCGGCGTCCCCTCCCGCGTCCTCTTAGCCCCTCATGCATTCCAATGTCCCCAAACCTGTCCAGCGATCGCCGCATCACCAACAGGCGTACGGACGGCGCCTTATACCAGCGCAATGGCGGCGAACCCAAGGCATCTCGGTCCGGCTTTTTGGGTCTTCACGAACGCTCCCCCCGGCGCTCTAACCGCGAAAATCCTCGTGAAGCATGCCGAACAGCAGGTGATCCTGCCAGACGCCATTGATGCACAGATATCGTCGCGCCAGCCCCTCGCGGACGAATCCGCATTTCTCCAATACCCGGATCGACGGCACATTGGACGGAATGCAGGCAGCCTCAATCCGATGCAGGTTGAGTTCACCGAACAGCGACGGCAGCAACACGCGCAGTGCAGCCGTCATGTAGCCACGGCCGGCATGACGTTGGCCGATCCAATAACCAATGGTCCCTGTCTGCACGATGCCCCGGCGAATATTGGCGAGGGTAATGCCGCCAATCAGTTCGCCGTCTTGCTCGCGGAAGACGAGAAAGGGGTAGGAACGATCCGCTACTATGTCTTCCGCATAGCGCCGGAGCCGCCGCCGAAATCCGGCGCGGCTGAGATCATCCGACGGCCAGATCGGCTCCCAGGGCGTCAGATACGCCCGGCTTCTCTCACGGAGCTCCGCCCATTGTGGAAAGTCAGACATCTGCGGTGCGCGCAATAACAGACCCCGACCGCACGGGGCGAGCGCCGCTGGACCACTGGAAGGTAGGCGAAACAGGGCCATGCGGCCGTCTCCGTACCTGACGACAAATCCTTTCGGCCCCGCTGGCTACGACCTGGGGACCGCCGTTGCTTTCTTCCTGGCCTCGGGACGACCCGCGTACCCAGAACCAACATTTGCGCGCGCTTGCAGACGAAGCAAGCGTCCAGATGCGACTGGAGCTTAGCCTCCGATTCTGCGGTCAATCCGCATCAGAACATGAGTTCTGAACACGACCTCAATGCAGCAGGGTCTTCGCCCGCGCGCCCGTCAAACCTTCCGCGAAACCGACCGCTGTGTCCAGACCGCGGCCGTTGCCAAGGGCGACCACGGCCGGACGGCTGCGCGACAGCAGGGTCTGGGCGGCCTGTCTCGTGCTTTCCACGCTGACGGCATCGATCTTCGCCACCAATTCCTGGACCGAGAGGGGGCGGCCATAGGCCAGGACGTGGCGCGCCAATTGCTCGGCGCGGGAGCTGCAGCTTTCGAGCGCCATCAGGAGCCCTGCCTTCATCTGCGCCTTGGCGCGGGCCACCTCCGCCTCGCTTAAGGCGACAGCCGCCTCGCTGATCACATCAACAATGACCTCCATCATTTCCGGCGCATCGGCAGGGTCGGTGCCGGTATAGAGGCCGAAAAAGCCGGTGTCGCTGTAAGGCGCATGAAAGGTGTAGATCGAATAACAGAGGCCCCTCTTTTCGCGCACCTCCTGAAACAGCCGCGATGACATGCCGCCACCCAGCAGGTTCGTGAAGACCTGAAGCGAAAACAGCGAGGGATCGGATTGCGCAACGCCTTCGAGGGCCAGCGTGAGATGCGCCTGCTCAAGATCGCGGCGCACCACCTGGCTGCCGCCTTTGCCGAATTTCGCCGGCTGAGGCTTCGGCCCCGGCGCGGCCTCGAAGCTTGAGAACCGCTGCGCAACCTCTTCGACTACCCGGCGGTGATCCACGGCGCCCGCCGCGGCGACAACCATGTCCGGACCGCGATAATGCGTCGCCAGATAGTTGCGCAAGGTGTCGCGGTCGAACGTCTTCAGCGTCTTTGCAGTCCCCAACAACGAGCGTCCGATCGGCTGGTCGGGATAACAAAGCTCGTTGAGATGCTCGAATACGACGTCGTCAGGTGTATCCTGCGCCGCGCCGATTTCCTGCACGATCACGCTCTTCTCGCGCTCGAGTTCGTCGGGAACGAAAGACGGATTGGCGAGGATGTCAGACAGTACATCAAGCGCCAGCGGCACGTCGGCTTTCATCACGCGCGCGTAATAAGCCGTCGTCTCCGTGGAAGTGCCGGCGTTGAGATCGCCGCCGACCGCCTCGATCTCCTCCACGATCTCACGGGACGAGCGCCGCGCGGTTCCTTTGAAGGCCATATGCTCAAGCAAATGCGAGATACCATGTTCATTCGGCTTCTCGTCACGGCCCCCGACGCCGGCCCAGACTCCGAGGGCCGCTGTTTCCAGATGCGACATGGTGTCGGTGACCACGGTGAGACCGGAGGGAAGTTTGGTGACTTCGACACTCATTTAGCCACTCCCTGCTTGGCAGCGCGGCTGACCGATCGGACAAACCGCTCGATCTCGACCTGATCGTTTTTCATCACCTGGATCCGCTCCGGCTTGGTCATCAATCCATGCAGCCATGCCGGCAATTCCGGACGAATGCCGCAGGCGGCCTCGACAGCGTCGGGAAACTTGGCCGGATGCGCCGTCGAAAGAACGATGTTCGGAACACGCACATCGGATATGTCGCGCTCGGCGACCGCGAGCGCCACTGCCGTGTGCGGATCAACGAGGTCGCCGGCCTCGCGCCAGGCAGCGCGAATGGCGGCACTGGTCTCGGTCTCATCGGCGCGACCGGCATCGAACTCCTCGCGGATCGCCGCCAGCATCGCATCGGGAAGCGCAAATCGTCCGGACTGCTTCAGCTGCTCCATCAGCCGGCGAACCGTGGCCGCTTCACGACCGCTCGCTTCGAACAGAAGCCGCTCGAAGTTCGATGAAATCTGGATATCCATCGACGGCGACGTGGAGGCGTGGACCTCGCGTACTTCATAGAGGCCGGTCTTTAGCGTCCGCGGCAGGATATCGTTGACGTTGGCGGCAATCCGCAGCCAGCGCACCGGCAAGCCCATCCGTTTGGCGACAAAGCCTGCGAAGATATCGCCGAAATTTCCCGTAGGGACCGTGAAATCCACCAGCCGCCCCGGCGCGCCCAATGCGACCGCCGAGGTGAAATAATAAACTACCTGGGCCACGATACGGGCCCAGTTGATCGAGTTGACCCCGGACAGCGCGACGGCATCGCGGAAGGCATGATGGTTGAACAGGCCCTTCACGATCGCCTGGCAATCGTCGAAGGTGCCTTCGATCGCGAGCGCATGGATATTGCTCGCCTCAACCGTGGTCATCATCCGCCGCTGCACGTCCGAAATCCGGCCATGCGGAAACAGCACGACAAGATCGACGTTATCGAGGCCTGCGAAGGCATCGACTGCCGCCCCTCCCGTATCGCCCGACGTCGCGACCACGATGGTGGTGCGCTGGCTGCGTTTGGCGAGCACATGATCCATCAGCCGGGAGATCAGCTGCATCGCAACGTCCTTGAACGCCAGCGTGGGACCGTGGAACAGTTCAAGGATGAACTGGTGGGGCGCGACCTGATCGAGCGGAACGACCGCCGGATGACGGAACGTCGCATAGGCTTCATTTGCCATGCGGCCGAGTTCTGCATCCGAAATCTCGCCGGCCACGAAGGGACGGATCACCTCGACGGCCACCTCCCAATAGGGACGCCCGAAGAAGCCCGCGATCGTCTCGGGCGCAAGCCGCGGCCAGACCTCCGGCACATAGAGACCGCCGTCGCGGGCGAGCCCGGTCAGCAATACGTCGCAGAAGCCCAATTTGGGGGCCTCGCCCCGCGTCGAGATATAGCTGGTCAACCTGTCCTCCAAAGGCCTGCGCTCAATGCAAGTCTTTGATTTCGTGAATAATTCATGCCGTTTCGACGGATTCGACCGGCACCTTAAAGCCTTTTGACGGATTGGGAAATGCCGCAACGTCGCGGGACCAGACGAGCGTCTGAAAATGGGATCGAACCTTGGAAAGTTAAGGCCACACCAATCCAAACAACTTACATGAGGCAGGAGGTCCAATTGATCATCGTAACAACCGAAAACGTGACCGGGCATCGCACCGTGCGGATGCTGGGGCAGTGTTTCGGCGTGGTGGTCCGCAGTCGAGGCCTTGGCGGCAATCTGATGGCCGGGCTTCGCTCGATCGTGGGCGGGGAAATCCACGAATACACCCAGATGCTGGAGGAGGCACGCCGCCATGCGCTCGATCGGCTGGTGCAGAACGCCACCACCATGGGTGCGAACGCGGTGCTGATGATGCGTTTCGATTCCGCCGAGATCGGCAATACGATGAGCGAAATCGTCGCTTATGGCACGGCGGCCGTGATCGAACCCTCTGCATGATCGCTCTGCTGATCTGGCTGGGCGGCCTGGCGCTTGTCGCCCTGGTCTGGCTGTTGTTTCGGAGCGGCGGCTACAAGCGCCAGCCGCTGGATCACTCGCCAGGGCCGGGCTGGACGCGGACCGAGGAACGCTTCGTCGACCCGTCGTCTGGCGAGACGCTCGAAGTCTGGTATCACCCTGATCGTGGCGAACGCCAATATGTGAGGGCGCGATCCGGGAGCCGCCGCAACTAAACCGGGCGCGAAGCGAATTGCTGCCGTCGTCCTCGCCACCAGACGCCGAAGGCAACGAGCACGGCCGCGGCGAGCCCGAACCAGGTGATTGCGTATTGCAGGTGATCGTCCTTGAGGTGGACCTGCAAAGGACCGGGCTTGGGAATGCCATTGGCCGGTGCGGGCCGCTCCAGATCAATATAGAAGGCCGCGATCGGACCGCCTCGGCCCCAGCCGAAGGCGCGTGCCATCGCCAACTGGTCGCGATTGAACCATAACCGCTGGGCAATATTGGCTTCAGGCGTCAGCAAGCCAGCTTGTTCTGGAAAGCGGAGATATCCCGTCAGTTCGACCGGCTGCCCCGTAACCAGAGGCGCCACGGCCCGATCCTGCTGCACACGATCCTGCATCGTGTTCTGGACAAAGCCGGCATTCACCACCACCGTTTCGCCGCCGGGCAGCACCGCTGGCAGGAAGGCCCACGTGCCCGGCCCTGAGACATCCTCGCGAACCGCCGAGCCCGAGCTGTAGATCATCGCATCGGGGCGGACATAGGTCGCAGTAAAGCGCACCCGGCGAAACTCATCCTTGGCTGGCGTCAGTGTCGACCATTGCGAAGGGGACGGCAGCGCCTCCGGCTCTGCGGCGAGGCGTTCAGTGAGCATGGCGATCAGCGCGTGCTTCTCGCTTCTCCGCTGCAATTGCCAGAGGCCGAGACCAACGAACAGCGCGACCATCACCAGCGTGAAGATTGCAAATCCGAACGAACGGCGGGGTCTTCCGGCAAGGCCGGTCATTTCGGGTCGCGGTCGATCAGGCGACCGGGGGCCGCCTTGTGATGAAATTGCAAAGCGATCAGCAGGGATTTCATCGACCGCAAGGGCAGAAGCGTGGTGACAAGGATCAGCGGCAGCCACAATGCGGCATGAAGCCAGAATGGCGGCTGGTATTTGACCTCGACGATCAATGCGGCGGCGACCACGATGGCGCCGGCGAGCATGATGACGAAAATCGCCGGCCCATCGCCGCTATCGATAAAGGCATAGTCGAGCCCGCAAACTTCGCAGGATGGCCGCAAGGTCAGGAAGCCTGCATAGAGCTTGCCTTTGCCGCAGCGCGGACATCTACATACGAGGCCGCGCATGGCGCTGTCGTAGACGGTCGGAGCGGGCGCATCCTGCATCGAAGACTTTCACCGGTTAAAATCAAAGGGCGACCCGAAGGCCGCCCCTTGTCGCATCGTTACGTCCGCTCAGTGCGCCGCATGGGCCATGGTCTCGGCACCGTGGCCCCACACATAGATACAGACAAACAGGAACAGCCAGACCACGTCGACGAAATGCCAGTACCAGGCGGCGAATTCGAAGCCGAGATGCTGGGTGGGCGTGAAATGGCCGGCATAAGCCCGGATCAGGCAGACCAGCAAGAAGATGGTACCGACCAGAACGTGGAAGCCATGGAAGCCCGTGGCCATGAAGAAGGTCCCGCCATAGACATTTCCTGCGAAGCTGAAAGCCGCGTGGCTATATTCGTAAGCTTGGACACAGGTGAAGGCGGCGCCCAGCACCACGGTCAGGATCAGACCGTATTTCAGACCCTGGCGGTCGTTCTCCAGAAGCGCGTGATGCGCCCACGTCACCGTGGTGCCCGAAGTCAGGAGGATGAGCGTGTTGAGGAGCGGCAGGTGCCAGGGATCGAAGGTTTCGATTCCCTTCGGCGGCCAGACGCCTCCGAACAGGGCTTCCCGAGTGGCATGCACCGGATCGGCCGGGAACAGCGCCGAATTGAAGTAGGCCCAGAACCAAGCCACGAAGAACATCACCTCCGAGGCGATGAACAGGATCATGCCGTAGCGGTGGCTGATCTGAACAACGCGGGTGTGGTCGCCCTTGTACTGGGCTTCGCGGATGACATCGCCCCACCAGCTCGCCATTGTATAGAGCACGCCGATGGTACCGATGCCGAACACGATCGGCGCCGCGCCGAACATGTGGTGCATCCAGGCGATCGCGCCAAACGCCATAATGAAGGCCGACACCGAGCCGACGAACGGCCACGGGCTGGGATCGACCAGGTGGTAATCGTGTTGTTTGACTTGCGCCGTCGCCATTGCAGCCTCTCCATTAGCGGTACCGGACATACCGGCACGTAGTCATTCTCTCAACAGTCAAATCGCTGGACCTCGCCCAAAGCTGGGCGACGTCCTATAGGTTTCCCTTGCGCTGGTCCGGCTCGCGGGCAGCCACCGGCCGCGGCTCGGGATCACGTACAGGATAAAATGTATAGGAAAGCGTGATGGTGTTCAGGCTGTCATTGTCGGCGTCCTTCACCAGCGCCGGGTCGACATAGAACACCACCGCCATCTCGCGCTTTTCGCCCGGCCCCATCGTCTGCTCGGTAAAGCAGAAGCAATTGATCTTCTGGAAATAGGCACCGACGGTAAGCGGGGTGACATTATAGGCGGCCTGGGCGGAGGTCGTCCGCGCCGATTGATTGGTCACGGAATAATAGACCGTCACCACCTGACCGATTTTGACATCGATCTCGTTGCGCTCCGGCTCGAATTTCCAGGGCAGGCCGGGTGCCACATTGCTATCGAACCGAACGGTGATGGTGCGCTCCAGCGGTGCACCGGGCGGCTGTGAGGTAGCGACCTGCGTCGTGCCGTTGAAACCGGTGGCGCGGCAGAACCAATTATAGAAAGGCACCGCGGCATAGGAGGCGCCGACCATCAGCGCCACCACGGCCCCGCAGATTCCCGCCACCACCGCGTCCCGGCCAAGGCGCGGCCTGGCGCGACCGTCCTTCAGCTCTGGGGGTTGTGGGTGGGAGTGATCCATCTCAATCACATCGGCCGCACGAGGACAGCCGGCCCCTTGACGATGGTGACCGCGAAAAACAATGCGACAAGCACGCCGAGAGCAAGCGCGATGGCGATCGAACGCTCGCGGCGACGCTTCTTCTGTGCCTCGGTGAGGACGATACCTTCAGGCTTCGGTTCATTTTCCATCGGCTCGCCATGCGCCCCCTACCAGATCAAGGGAATGGCGGCGCGAACCACCACTTCGAGCAGAAGGGTCGCGAACAGGCCAAACAGATAAAGGATCGAAAAAGCGAACAACCGGCGCGTAGCTCGCAACGCGAGGCTACCTTCGCGATGCCGATAGACTTCGAAGGCCAGCACCAGCATGCCAGCACCGAGCACCAGAGAAGTGATGCCGTAAATCGCATCGAAATAGCCAAGCGGCCACGGCGATACCGCCACGGCAACCAGAACCAACGTGTAGAGCAGGATCTGCAACCGGGTGACATCGGGGCCTGCCACCACCGGCAGCATCGGAATGCCGGCGCGCGCATAATCGTCCGAACGGAACAGCGCCAGCGCCCAGAAATGCGGCGGCGTCCAGAAGAAGATGATCAGAAACAATAGCAGCGGCTCGACCGAGAGCGATCCGGTCGCGGCGGCCCAGGCCACGACGGGCGGAAGCGCGCCGGCCGCCCCGCCGATCACGATGTTCTGCGCCGTCCAGCGTTTCAACACCATCGTGTAGATCACGACATAAAAGGCGATCGTGAAAGCGAGCAGACCGCCGGCCAGCCAATTGACCAAAATGCCGAGCGTCATGACCGAGAAGAATGCCAAGGTCAGCGCAAACGCCAGGGCTTCGGGCCGGGTCACCCGGCCACGCGGAATCGGCCGGTTGGCGGTGCGCGTCATCAACGCATCGACGTCGCTCTCGTACCACATGTTGAGCGCACCCGACGCGCCGGCGCCGACGGCAATGCAAAGCAGGGACGTAAAGGCCATTACCGGGTGGAAGTGGCCAGGCGCGATCACGAGCCCGACCAGCGCGGTGAAGATCACCAGCGACATCACGCGCGGCTTGAGCAGCGCGATGTAATCGCCGACCTCCGCCTCGGAAATCCGGGGCGAGAGATCGAGGCCATGGTGTTCGACAACCGACAAATCGGTACTCGCTGGTTCGAGAGGCTGACCGCGCGAGTGCGTGGCCAGCCTTCAGCCGTTACTTGATACGGGGCAGGACTTCGAACTGGTGGAACGGGGGTGGCGAAGACAGCGTCCACTCCAAGGTCGTCGCGCCCGCGCCCCAGGGATTGGCGGCCGCCTTCTCCTTGCGCACGAACGCATCGATCACACCATAGATGAAGATCAACACGCCGAAGCCGGAGATATAGGAGCCGATCGACGACACCAGATTCCATCCCGCGAAGGCATCGGGATAATCGACGTAGCGGCGCGGCATGCCGGAGAGACCGAGGAAATGCTGCGGGAAGAAAACCAGGTTGACGCCGACGAAAGTCACCCAGAAGTGCAGCTTGCCGATCGTTTCCGAATACATGTAGCCGAACATTTTCGGGAACCAGTAATACCAGCCCGCGAAAATCCCAAACACCGCGCCGAGCGACAGCACGTAGTGGAAGTGCGCGACCACGTAGTAGGTGTCCTGCAGCACGCGATCGACGCCGGCATTGGCCAGCACCACGCCGGTCACGCCGCCCACGGTGAACAGGAAGATGAACCCGACCGCCCACAGCATGGGGGTACGGAACTCGATCGAACCGCCCCACATCGTGGCGATCCAAGAGAAGATCTTCACGCCAGTAGGCACGGCGATCACCATGGTCGCGGCCACGAAATAGGCCTGCGTCGCCGAGGACATGCCGACGGTGTACATGTGGTGCGCCCACACGACGAAGCCGATGCCGCCGATCGCGACCATGGCATAGGCCATGCCGAGATAACCGAACACCGGCTTGCGCGAGAAGGTCGAAACGATCTGGCTGACCATGCCGAAAGCCGGCAAAATCAGGATGTACACTTCGGGGTGACCGAAAAACCAGAACAGATGCTGAAACAACAGCGGGTCGCCACCGCCATCGGCCGAGAAGAAGCTGGTGCCGAAATTACGATCCGTCAGCAGCATCGTGATCGCCCCCGCGAGCACCGGCAGCGACAGCAGGAGCAGGAACACGGTCACCAGGATCGACCACACGAACAGCGGCATCTTGTGCAGGGTCATGCCCGGCGCGCGCATGTTGAAGATCGTGGTGATGAAGTTGATGGCGCCGAGGATCGAGGAAGCACCGGCCAGATGCAGCGACAGGATCGCGAAATCCACCGCCGGTCCCGGATGGCCCGAGGATGACAAGGGCGCATACATCGTCCAGCCCGCGCCAACGCCGTTGGCTCCCGGCTCGCCTTCCACGAAGGTCGATAGCAGGAGCAGCGCGAAAGAAGCCGGCAGCAGCCAGAACGAAATATTGTTCATCCGGGGGAAGGCCATGTCGGGCGCACCGATCATCAGCGGCACAAACCAGTTGCCAAAGCCGCCGATCATCGCGGGCATCACCATGAAGAAGATCATGATGAGGCCGTGCGAGGTCACGAACACATTGTAGGTGTGGGTCTCGTGGAAGATCTGGACGCCGGGATACATCAGCTCGGCGCGGATGGCGATCGACATCGCAGCACCGATAATGCCGGCGACCACCGCAAACACCAGGTACATCGTGCCGATATCCTTGTGATTGGTCGAATAGACGAAACGCCGCCAACCCGTGGGATGGTCGTGCGCATGATCGTCATGGGCGTGGTCGGTATGTGCCGGTGTTGCTGCGCCTGTTGCCATTTTCAAATCCTGCCAGTCAGTCCTGTGAGGACCCTGCGGTCCCGTCGCCCTTCTCGTCAAAACCCGAAGGCCCCGGTTTCCCAGGGCCATTCCAGGCTTATTGCGCCGCCGACCCTGCCGAGGCGAATGAGTTCGCCGGGGTCGAGGCATACTTTTTCTTTGCGCCCTCTACCCAGGAAGCAAACTCCTGATCGTTCACCACTCGCACCGCGATCGGCATGAAGGCGTGATCCTTGCCACAGAGTTCGGAGCATTGGCCGTAATACATGCCAACCTTGGTGGCCTTGAACCAGGTTTCGTTCAGCCGGCCCGGGATCGAGTCGATCTTGATGCCGAACGCCGGCACCGCAAAGGAGTGAATGACGTCGGCGCCAGTGGTCTGAATCCGCACCACCTTGTTCACCGGCACCACCATCTCATTGTCGACGCCAAGCAGCCGGGGCTGCTTGTTCTGCACCAGCAATGAATCGAATTCGAATTTGCCGTTGTCGGGATAGGCATAGCTCCAATACCACTGCTTCCCGGTGACCTTGATCGTGAGGTCAGCCTTCGGAACGTCGAGTTCGAGAAACAGCAACCGGAACGAGGGCACGGCGATGCCCACCAGGATCAGGACCGGGATCAGCGTCCAGGCCACCTCGATCAGGGTATTGTGAGTGGTCTTCGATGGGACCGGATTGGCCTTGGCATTGAATTTCACCACGACGGCGATCAAGAGGGCCAGAACGAACAGAGTGATAACCGTGATAACCACGAGCAGGACGTTATGGAACCAGATGATGTTGTCCATCACCGGCGAACCCGCTTCCTGCAGCTTGTATTCCCACGGCGCGGGCTGACCGAGTTCGGCAAACGCCGACCCGCCGGTTACCAGCACCAAGCAGGCCATCGCTAGACCCAGCAGCCCCCGGCCGAATTGGCCCTTCGACATCTTCATGCCGCACGCGCTCCCATCATAAAACCCCCAAGCATTCCGCCGATCGGCAAGAAAAGCTGACGATCCGTCCCCGTCCTCGGCGAAGCCGCGCATTTTCTGCAATACGGCGCCCGGTCGTTGGAACGCATCAAAATCCCGTCTCTCAAACCATAATTCGTCGGCTCTCGCAATGCAGTAGTATGGGGTGCGCCGTGATCCCGGCTGCTCACTCCGCCCACGCGGAATTTCAGCTAAAATGGGCGAAAGCACTGCTTTTGCGCATGGTCGCGGCTTGACACCCGGATTGCCCGATGTACGCACAGGTCGGACGCTCCACAGGAAGGTGATTCGGGACGGACTGCCGAGAGCTTTCCGCGACTTGCCTTCAAGGCGCCGTCATTGACGTAACTATCCTGTGACGGCCGCGACAGGACCAGGATCGATCCCGGAAGGCGGGCGCCCTGGCCTTCTGATAGGGATTTTTTGGACAACGGCATTCGGGACCACAACGCTGGATCATGTTTCCTGCCCACCGACCCAATCGCCATCCCCAGCCGATTCCAGGGGATTTGACCGTAACGCGCCCGCGATATCGCTCATGATACAGTCCCTGAGCCAGCCTTTCAGCCAGCTTTGGCTTTCCCTCCCTGCCCGGCTGCCGGTGTGGGTCGCTTTCCTGATATCCCTCCTGGCGTCGCTATTGTTTTTAGGGCCATCTGCCCACGCCCAGGGCGCCGTCCGATCGGTGCACGGCGATTGGCAAATCCGCTGCGACACCCCGCCGGGCGCCCAGAACGAGCAATGTGCCCTGATCCAGAGTGTGGTCGCCGAGGACCGCTCTAATGCCGGCCTTACCGTCATTGTTCTCAAGACCGCCGATCAAAAGAGCAAATTGATGCGGGTGGTGGCGCCGCTTGGAGTGCTATTACCCTCCGGGCTCGGCCTGAAGCTCGACAATCAGGATGTCGGCCGCGCCGGATTCGTGCGTTGTCTGCCCAATGGCTGCGTCGCCGAGGTGGTGATGGACGACAAGCTGCTCGGCCAGTTGCGCTCGGCCAAGACCGCGACCTTCATCATATTCGAGACGCCCGAGGAGGGCATCGGATTTCCCCTCAGCCTGAACGGGCTCGCCGAAGGCTACGACAAGCTGCCTTGAGCAAGCTGCTTGAGAATGGCCCCTGCCCGGACCCTCGATGGGCGCTCGCCATTTTGATCCTCCTTTTGATCCCAAAGTCGATCGAAAGGCCTCCCGCATCACAGGGATCGCGACTATCTAGTGGCATCGCCCTGTTTCGGCCGCGGAGTTCCTATTACCGTCCCTTATCGTCACTGGTGCTGCCATCGGCTATCCGGCCCTTGGCCTAAGTGATCAAGATCCGCCGCCGTCCCTATTGGAGTGTTCATGACAACCACCTCTCTGCTCGATCGCGCCGGCCTCGACCGTGATGCGGTTCGCCGTGAAATCTCCCGTGGACTTGAAGGCGCCGATGATGGCGAATTGTTTCTGGAATACAGCCAGACCGAAGCCCTGATGTTCGACAATGGTCGCCTGAAGCAGGCGACCTACGACACTGCGCAGGGATTTGGATTGCGCGCGGTCAAGGATGATGCGGTTGGCTATGCCCATTCCTCGGACGTCTCGCTGCCTGCGCTGATCCGCTCAGCAGACGCGGTTCACGCCGTGCGTGGCGGCTATAGCGGGCATTTCGCGGCCGCGCCCGCGCATACCAACGTGCGCCTTTATGGCGACGAGAACCCGCTGGAAGGGCCTGACTTCGAAAGCAAAGTGAAGCTTCTGGCCGAAATTGACGCCTATGTCAGGGATCACGAACCCAGGGTCCGCCAGGTCACGGTCAGTCTCGGCGCCACTTGGCAGATGGTGGAGATTTTCCGGCCCGACGGCGAGAGCTACCGCGACATTCGCCCCTTGGTGCGGGTCAACATTTCGGTGGTTGCCGGACAGGGCGATCGTCAGGAGACTGGCAGCAAGGGTTATGGCGGCCGTGAGGGCTATGCGCGGTTCATCGAGACCAAAGCGTGGCGCGAGGTGGCCGATGGCGCGATCCGCGAGGCCTTGGTCAATCTGGAATCGGTGCCCGCACCGGCCGGTGAAATGGATGTGGTGCTCGGGCCTGGATGGCCCGGCGTGATGTTGCATGAAGCCGTGGGACACGGCCTCGAGGGAGATTTCAACCGCAAGCAGACCTCGGCCTTTGCCGGCTTGATGGGGCAGCAGGTTGCCGCCCGCGGGGTGACTGTGGTGGACGACGGCACCATCGCGGCCCGGCGGGGCTCGCTGTCGATCGATGATGAGGGCACCCCGACCAGTCGCACGGTGCTGATCGAGGACGGCATCCTGGTTGGCTATATGCAGGATCGGCAGAATGCCCGGCTGATGAATATGAAGCCGACCGGCAACGGACGGCGACAGAGCTATGCACATGTGCCGATGCCAAGGATGACCAACACTTATATGCTGGCTGGAAGCCGCGATCCCAAGGAGATCCTGGCCTCCGTGAAGAACGGCATTTATGCGGTGAATTTCGGTGGCGGCCAGGTCGATATCACCTCTGGCAAATATGTTTTCCAATGCACCGAGGCTTATCGAATCGAGAATGGCAAGGTCGGCGCACCGCTCAAGGGTGCGATGCTGATCGGCAACGGGCCGACCGACCTGCATCGCATCACCATGGTCGGCAATGACCTGGCGCTCGATCCCGGCGTCGGCACCTGCGGCAAGAACGGACAGGGGGTAGCCGTCGGCGTCGGTCAGCCCACACTGCGCATGGAGCGCATCACGGTAGGAGGAACTGGCGGATGAGTACCGGTAACGAAAAGGCCGAGAAGGCCACACCGGCGCCCAGCACCTGGCGTTCCAACCTCACCCAATTGATCGCCATCATACTGGCCGTGTTCGTGGCCAAGGGAGCTCTGGCCGAACCATTTTATGTACCGTCAGGCTCAATGGAGCCGACGCTGTTGATCGGCGATGCGCTGCTCGCTTCGAAATTCCCTTACGGCTATGGCACGGCCTCGTTGCCTATCCAGATCAATCTGCCGGAGACCGGACGGGTGTTTGGCGGTACGCCGAAGCGGGGCGATGTCGTGGTATTCCGCTGGCCGGGCGATCGCTCCCAGGCATGGGTCAAGCGCGTGGTCGGGCTGCCCGGCGATCGGATCCAGATGCGGCAGGGGCAACTGTTCATCGACGACCATGCCGCCTCCCTCCGCCCGGACGGAATTGGTGAAGCCGAAGACGATAGTGGCAATGTCGAGCGCGCCTATCGCTACATCGAAACGCTGCCCGGCGGAGTCGAGCACGCGATCCTCAAGCTGCGGGACAACGGCCGGCTCGACAACACGCCAGAGGTGACGGTGCCGCCTGGACATGTTTTCGTGATGGGCGACAATCGTGACAATTCGGCTGACAGCCGCGTCCCGGTTCGCGAAGGCGGCGTCGGTCTTTTGCCAATCGACAATCTGATCGGACGCGCTGACGCGGTGGTGGGATCGTGGGATCTCGGCATCCGCGGCCAGCCGGTGTGGACCTGGCTCTCGGGGTTCCGCCTGGCGCGCTTCTTCACCGCGGTTCACTGACATCTCGGGATGCGCGCGGCTAATCCGGGATGAAGTTCTAAGGCGGCGAACGAGGCTTCTCGCCTCGTTCCGCTGAATTCCCGATTCGGCTGAATTCCAGCGGGTTGCCGGTTATCGCACCACACCCGAGCTAAAGCCCGGCTTGCGTCGTGGTGGCTTGACTTCCTTTTTCAGGAAGCAATGGGCGTCCTTGCCGACATAGGCAGGGCGCGCGTAGGTCCAGGCGCGACACTTGTTGTCATTAGCACAAGCCGCTTTGCAGGCCTCATCGCCCTCGTTGCCCTTCAGGTCGAAATTGCGGTAGTCGCCGCCCAGCCGATCGATCGAAGTCTCCACCGCCTTGTTGCGCGGTTCGACGACACCCGCGCCGCGCACTCCGGATATGCAGCAATCGTCGGCCACCCGCGCGGTGACGGCGTTCTTCAGCCAGCAGACCGCCTTGCCTCCGACAGCCGTCGGATAGCTGAAACTCCAGGCGCGGCAATGCCGGTCGCGCTCGCAAGTCAACGCACAGTCGGCGGGATCACCCGACGTGACCGGCGACCTCATATAATCGCCGCCCGGCCGATCGAAATTGGCCTGCGCCCGCACGGGTTGCGGCCACAGTCCCGCGGCCAGAATGCATAGCAAGGCAGCAAGACCGGATAACATTGCAGAGGGGAGTAACCGGCGACGATCACGCGATCTGCCGATTTTCGGGCCGGCAAGCGACGAGACCATGCACCTCACTCGACGTTTTCGGCCGCGCCAGACCCGGCAAAAGTATCCGCCTGGTTGAGGCGCGCATCCGTTGGTTTAGCTTCAGCGCTTCGATACCAACTCCGCATCGCTGCCAAATCGGTATTCCGGCAAGATCGCAGCGCAATGAATGCACCGATCAGACCGTACGAGACTGATGGAACTTCAAATTCGCCACCCAAGACGAGCGGCACCGCCATTTGATCGCCATCAACCTGTACGGCGGATGAACGGCAAAGGCCGACCAACCTGGTTGATCGGGGCCCAGCGCAGACCTTTGCCCGTCGCACGCCCTAAAAGGCGTACTCATCATAGGCTGGCTCGACCGAGCCTTTCCAGGCGCCGTGGTATTTCGCCAGCATTTCCTCGGCCGGCGTCCGCCCGGAATCTAGGATCCGGTCCAAGGGCTCGAGATAACGCGTCTCATCGCGCCCGGTCCGGTCGACACGATTGCGGCGCTGCAGACCCTCATGGGCAAGTATCAGGCACTCTTTGGCGATCTCGAACAGATAGCGGTCCTTGATCCTGGCTCGAAATCCCAGGCGCGGAACATCGTCACGCAGCGCCTGGCGCTCGGCGGCCGTCCAACCCTTCGCAAGCTCCCAGGCCGCATCCAGGCTGGCGTCGTCATACAGCAGCCCCGCCCAGAAAGCGGAAAGCGCCGGCAGCCGCCCCCAAGGCGCCCCATCGGCGCCGCGCATCTCCAGATAGCGCTTCAGCCGGACTTCCGGGAAGATGGTCGACAGATGATTGGCCCAGTCCGACAAGGTCGGCCGTTCACCGGGAAGCGCGGGATTTTTGCCCTCGAAGAAATCGCGGAACGACGAGCCGGCGACATCGATATAGGTCTCACCGCGCTTGACGAAATACATCGGCACATCGAGCGCGTAGTCGACCCAGCGTTCAAAACCCATCCCACTTTCGAACGCCCAGGGGATCATGCCGGAGCGCGCATTATCGGTGTCCCGCCAAATCTCCGAGCGGAACGAGAGAAATCCGTTTGGCTTTCCTTCCGTGAAAGGCGAATTCGCAAACAGCGCGGTCGCTACCGGTTGCAGGGCGACCGACACGCGCAGCTTCTTGACCATGTCAGCTTCCGACGAGAAGTCCAGATTGGTCTGCACCGTGCAGGTCCGGTACATCATGTCGAGCCCATATTGCCCGACCTTCGGCATGTATTCGGTCATGATGCGATAGCGGCCCTTGGGCATCGCCGGAATCATTTGGCGAGACCAGGAGGGCGTCATGCCGAGCCCGAGAAAGCCGATGCCGAGCGGGGTCGCTATTTCGCGAACCTGGGCCAGATGCGCCATCAGTTCGGATTGGGTCTGGTGCACGGTCTCAACCGGCGCACCCGACAATTCGAATTGACCGCCCGGTTCGAGAGAAATGGCTCCGCCACCAACCACATCATAAAGGCCGATGATGTTGCCCCGCTCCATGATCGGCTCCCAGCCGAGCAAAAGCCTCATACCTTCCAGAAGCGCGCTGATTCCGTGGGCGCCTTCGTAAGGCACCGGTTGATGGCCAGACAGCGTGAAGGGGGTCTTCTCGTGTTCGGTGCCGATGCGGAATTCGAACGGGGATTTTATACCCGCTTCCATCCAGGCGACGAGTTCGTCTCGCGACTGCAACGGCGTCATATCGATCTGGTCACGCGCCATCTAATTTCCAAATGAAAAGCGCTTCAACCGAACGCGCGCGGTGTCAGGAGATCCGCCGACCCCAGGGGTCGCGGCTGAATGGATTGCCGAGCGTATCATCTTGCGGACACGCTCTCTCGGGCCGAGGCCAGTTGGCTCTCCTGGCACGAACAACCGAGCTGATCGAGCAGCTCACAGAGCTTGACCGCATCAAAGTCCGACAGCTTGGAGCCGATATGTCTTTCGACTGCCGCCGAATAGGCCAGCAGCATCTTTCTCTGGAGCTCGCGGCCCGCGTCGGTGATCTCGACGAACTGTCCGCGTTTGTCGATCTTGCATTCCCGGCGCGCCGCAAGACCCTCATCCACCAGGCGGTCGATCAGCCGTGAGGTCGAGTATTGCGGAATCAACATCTGCTTTTCGAGCTCGACCGGGCGCATTTCGCCCGACGGCGCACGCGACAGCTCGACCAGCGCGTCATACCAGGCGAGCGGCGGATAGCCGGCCTTTTTCAATTCCTGCTCAACCGCATTGAGCACCTGGCTTTGGACACGCATCAGGCGTATCCAAGCGGCCATGACTTCAGCGGACGGTTTACGTTTCATCGGCCTGCTCTGCGTCTTGTGTCATTTCAATTTCGACCGGGGACTGCTCGTCACTAAAATCAGGCAGCTCACCTTAATCCAATAAATGCATCTGCATCAATCTTGACTCATGCGAACAAGCGCATTTAATCCGCCGGTCATTGCATTTACGTCTAAGGGAAGGAGACATCCATGAAACTTTATTACGCCCCCGGCGCCTGCTCGCTGTCGCCGCACATCGCCCTGAGTGAATCCGGCTTGCCTTATGAACTCGTGAAGGTGGATTTGAAGGTCCACAAGACGGAAAGCGGCGAAGATTTCAAGACCATCAACCCCAAGGGCCAGGTACCTACCCTTCAGTTGGACGGCGGGGAGGTGCTAACCGAAGGACCGGTCATTCTGCAAATGATTGCCGACAAGGCTTCTGGCAAGAACCTGGCCCCTGCAAGCGGCACCAAGGAACGCTACCGGCTGCAGGAATGGCTGAATTACATCGGCACTGAACTTCACAAAACCTTTAGCCCCATGTTCAATCCGGCGCTTCCCAGTGAAGTGAAGGACGTGTTCAAAACCAGGGTGACGGGCAAGTTCAAATATGTGGACGATAAGCTCGCCGGCCAGGATTTCCTGATGGGCCAATTCGGCGTCGCCGACGGCTATCTTTATGTGATGTTGCGCTGGGCCGATATGCTGGGCGTGGATCTTTCGGCGATGAAGAACCTGATGGCTTTCAAGGAGCGCATGGCGGGACGACCCAACGTGCAGGCGGCCCTGAAAAAGGAAGGCCTGCTGAAGGCGGCCTGAAAGCGCCTGATCAGGAAGCCAGAGCGCCCATTCTCACGTTATCACCGCGCAACCTGCGCCAAACCAAGAAGGGCCGGAGTCGATCCGGCCCTTCTTCATTCTTTCAGCGGATTGGCATCCGCCCTGAGCAACGCCGTCGGCGGGGACGGCTGCTAGGTCTAGCGAGATGCGTTTGGACGAATCGTCATGGCCCGGCCATGACGAAAGCTGGTTCAACTAAAACACATGCCCCTCTAGTTCAGAACGCCTCTGCCGCCAATGCCATCACCGTGGCACTCCCGCTCTGTATGCGCGCCAGATGTGCCGAGGTTTCCGGCAGAATCCGCTCCATGAAGAAGCGGCCCGTGGTGAGTTTCGTGGTCAGATAGGCATTGCCTGCAGCCGAGGCCGTTTTGGCCAGTGCCACCTTGGCCATCCGCGCCCACATATAGCCGAGCGACACCAGGCCAAAGAGCTGCATGTAATCGCTGGCTGCAGCCCCTGCATTGTCGGGATTGCTCATCGCGTTCTGCATCAGCCAGGTGGTGGCCTGCTGCAGATGACCAAGCGCGGTGCTGAGCGGCGCGATGTAAGGCTTCATGGCCTCGTCGCCGCCATTCTCCTTCGCAAAGCCGGCGACCTCCGCGAAAAATGCCATCACCGCACGGCCGTTGTCTCGCGGCAATTTGCGGCCCACCAGATCGAGCGCCTGAACTCCATTGGCCCCCTCATAGATCATGGCGATGCGGGCATCACGAACAAACTGCTCCATGCCGTTTTCAGCGATGTAGCCATGGCCGCCAAACATCTGCTGCGCCAGCACGGTGTTGGCAAAACCGGTCTCGGTCAGTACGCCCTTCAACACCGGCGTCATCAAGCCGAGTTGATCGTCGGCCTCCTGCCGATCGCGCGGATCATTGGAGCGGTGAGCCACATCACTCTTGAGTGAGGTCCACACCACCAGTGCCCGGGCCGCTTCGTTGAACGCGCGGATCGTCATCAGCGTGCGCCGGACATCCGGATGCACAATGATGGGGTCGGCCGGCTTGTCCTTGGCTTTGACACCTGTCAGGGCGCGGCCCTGCAGGCGGTCGCGGGCATAGGCCACGGCGTTCTGATAGGCGACCTCCGATTGGGCAAGCCCCTGAACGGCGACGCCCAAACGGGCTTCGTTCATCATCACGAACATGCCCTGCATGCCCTTGTTTTCTTCGCCGATCATCCAACCGATGGCGCCATCGTAATTCATGACGCAGGTCGAATTGCCGTGGATCCCCATCTTGTGCTCGATCGAGCCGCAGGACACGCCGTTGCGCGCACCGAGCGTCCCATCGGCATTGACGAGAGTTTTTGGCACCACGAACAACGACACGCCCTTGATGCCCTCCGGTGCGCCCTCGATCCGGGCCAGCACGAGATGGATGATGTTTTCCGCCAGATCATGTTCGCCGGCCGAGATGAAGATCTTGGTGCCGGAAATCTTGAAGCTGCCGTCTGGTTGTCGGACCGCCTTGGTGCGCAACAAGCCGAGATCGGTGCCGCATTGCGGTTCGGTCAGGTTCATGGTGCCGGTCCATCGTCCGGCCACCATGTTCGGCACAAACATCGCCTTCTGCTCAGTGCTTCCATGCACCAGCAGCGCCGCCATCGCCCCCATGGTCAGTCCGCCATACATTGAGAACGCCATATTCGCCGAGATCTGAAACTCGGCGACCGCCTGCGACAGCGTCGCCGGCAATCCCTGGCCGCCATATTCAGTCGGCGCCGAGAGACCGAGCCAGCCACCTTCGGCGACCTGCTTGAAAGCGTCCTTGAACCCTGCAGGCGTCGTGACCCGGCCATCGTCCTGGCGCTTACAGCCTTCGAGGTCCCCGGTGCGATTGAGCGGCTGGAGCACTTCCTCACTGAGTTTGGCGGCCTCGCCCAAAATGGCCTGCCGGACATCGGCCGAGGCATCGCTGAAGCCAGGGAGATTGGCGAAACGATCGATCTGAAACACGTCGTCGAGCAAGAAATTGACGTCTTCGATGGGCGCTTTGTAAATCGGCATTGGAAATTCTCCCGATCGCAGTGACGAGTGTGTTTGAGAGATCAGCGGCTCTTGTCTGGTGTCGGCGTTGAAAGTCTCGCCAGTTGCTCGGCCATCAGCCGGTGCAACAGATTGATTGCCTTGAGCGGCCGCACCATCACTTTGAAATGGGTGATCCGGCCGTCATCGCCGAACGTGATGATGTCAACGCCGTTGATCCGGATGCCCTCGATCTCGTTTTCAAACTCGAGAACAGCGCCGCGATCGCTCAACCACTCGCCGAGATATTTGAAGCCGGGACCGCCCAACACCTTCTCCGCTCCGAGCAGATATTTGAACGTGATGTCACGGCCACGCTGGGGCGTATGAACCACCGGGCTTTCAAACACGGAGTCCGGGTCGAGCAGATCCCACAATCCCTGGGGATCGTGCGACTTCACAAAACCATACCATCTCTCGAGACCGGACCTGATCATAAGGCTGCTCACGGCGTGGAGGGACCAACTCGCACAATATGAATATTGACGCATATGCGTATTTATGCATAAAGTCAAGCCGCGGCCTTACAGCAAGCCTGCTTGGAAAGGAGAGAGATCATGGCCCTTGGCGATGCGATCCTGACCTGCCTGACTGAAGGGCCGATGACCGGCTATGAGCTGGCGAAAACCTTTGATTCTTCAATGGGGTTCTTCTGGAAGGCGGACCATCAGCAGATCTACCGGGAGCTTTCCCGGCTTCGCGACAAGGGACATATCCAGGGCCGCGAGGTCGTTCAGTCCGGCAAACCCAACAAGCTCGTCTACACCCTGACAAATGAAGGCCGAATGGCGCTCCGGCACTGGGCAACCCGGCCGAGCGTGTCGCCTTCGATCAAGGACGACCTTCTGGTCCGGCTCTATGCGCTCGACAGCATCGATCCCGACCCGTTGCGCAACGACCTGTTGGCGCGTCAGGAGCATCATCGCGACCGCGCGGCCCGCTATGAGCGGATCCTCAAGAAACGTTTTCCCGACGGAACGGCTTCGCCCGCAGATATCGGCAAACTGCTCACGCTTCGGCTTGGACTTCGCCACGAAAACATGGTCGCCGATTGGTGCGATGAAGCGCTGACCGCCTTGGCCGAAATTACTCTCCACCTTCATGACCCCGACGCGCCCGCGGCGGCCGCCCCTGAAGTCTTCGACCTGTCAGGCCGCTCCCAGCGGAAATAGCGTTGGTCCGCTGTTCGAACCGGAGCGGCCGTCCAACGCCGGAGCAAAACTTAAACTCGGCTGCGGCGCATTCCTTAACTCCTTATTTACCGTAACGCGAAAAAGTCGGACCTGAGGCTGACACCTGCGTGGTTTGTCAATCGTCCCGTTGTTTGGGGCACGCGCGGGAGGAACGCGACGCACCTGGCGCCGCGGCAGCGGAACCGGACCAAAACATGAATTCGCGCGTTCCGTGGAGTATTGAAGGTATCGACCCATCGGTGCGCGAACGTGCCGAAGCGGCCGCGCGCCGCGCGGGCATGTCCTTGAGCGATTGGCTTAATTCCACGCTCGGCAGCGCGAATCCGCCTGACTTCCGTAACCCCGGCGCGGCCCTTCCGCAGGGTGGCCAGTGGGCGCCCGACGTCGACGACATCCACCAGCGGCTCGACGCCATTACCCGGCAGATCGACCAGATTTCGCGACCCGCCGCGCGCAATGAAGGACGCAGCGAGGCACCGCGCAACGATACCGGTGGCGCCCGCCAATTGAACGATGCCATCGCACGACTGGATGCGCGCCTGTCGCAGATCTCAAATCCATCCCGGCCATCCGCAACGGCCGCAGCGCCCCGCGACGGACTGGAGCCCGAGCAACGCACCGACCGGGTCGAGCGCGCAGCAGCTCAGGTTTATCCTTCGTCAGCGAACCCGGACTCGCTTGATTTTGCGATCTCCGAAATCGCCGCGCGGCAAAGCGAGCTCGACGGCAGCCTTTCGCGCGCACCGCGACCGATGCCGTTATCCGAAAAGGCCATGCGTGCGCCCGCGCCGGCCGCGAGCACCGGTCCCGACCTTTCGTCGCTGCAGGAACATCTCATCAAGATCACGGGCCAGATCGAGGCCCTGCAGCGACCCGATCGCGTTGACGAATCAATTGCCGCTTTCCGAAACGAACTAGCGGAAATCCGCAACGCCATTGTCGAGGCCATGCCGCGGCGGGCGATTGAGACGATCGAAAGCGAAATCCGCGCGCTGTCGCGCCGTATCGACGATACCCGCCAGAACGGAATCGATGGCCGGGCACTGGCCGGAATTGAAAACGCCCTGGGCGAAATCCGCGAAGTACTGCGCTCGCTCACGCCGGCCGAGCAGCTCGCCGGCTATGACGAGGCGATCCGCAATCTCGGCGCCAAGCTCGACATGATCCTGCGCGCCAATGACGATCCTGGCACTGTCCATCAGCTCGAGGGGGCTATCGCCGCGCTCCGTGCTATCGTCTCCAATGTCGCCTCCAATGACGCGCTGGCGCGTCTCAGTGACGATGTGCGCACACTCGCGGCAAGGGTCGATCAGCTGGCACGCCCTGAAGCCAGCAGCGATGCGTTCTCCGCGCTGGAGCAGCGAATGGCCGCTTTGACGGCCAGTCTGGATCGACAGGAGCCGCAGGCGGGCGGCCAGCATTCGCAACAGCTCGACGAAACCTTGCGGGCCTTATCTGAGCGGCTCGATCGCCTGCCGGTCAGCCAGGACAGTGCTTCGGCCTTCAACCATCTCGAGCAGCGAATCTCCTATTTGCTTGAGCGTCTGGAATCCTCGGCCGCTCCGGCTACCGCCAATCTTGGCCGCGTCGAGGAAGGATTGCAGGACATCCTCCGTCATCTCAGCCTGCAGCAGGAGAAGATTTCCGCGCTCGCCGAAACCAGGCGCGATCCGCCGCCGCCGGAGAGCGGACTGTTCGACATGGTCCGGCGCGAATTGTCCGACCTTCGATTTTCGCATTCCGAAACCGAACGGCATACCCAGGATTCACTGGAAGCCGTGCACAACACGCTTGGGCATGTCGTCGATCGCCTGGCAATGATCGAAGGCGACCTGCGCAATGCGCGGCCAACGTCGCCTTTACCTCCATCCGGACCGTCCGGCGGCGTGCCGCGCGGCTCGGCGCAGGCGCAGGCGCAGGCCAAGCCCGAGCTGCCCAATCCTGCGGCCGCGCAAGAGCATTTTGTCCGGGCGCCGCGCGATTTCCGTCCCGCCGATCCGCAGGCCAGCGCGGTACCGGAGGCGATAAGCGAAATCCTGGAGCCGCGCACACCGGCCGCGCGCGGTGTCATCGTTCCCGATCTGCCACCGGACCATCCGCTGGAGCCGGGAACCCGTCCGGCCACGCGCCCGGCTTCGCCATCCGAACGGATCGCAGCATCTGAGAGTGCGATCGCCGATATCCCGCCTGCTCCCGCAGCGCCGGTCAATCCGGCGAGCGCCTCCTCCTTCATTGCCGCGGCACGCCGCGCCGCGCAGGCCGCCGCCGCACTCCCCGCCGACAAGCCGGTATCGAAGGCCAGCAAGGAAGCCAAAAAGGAGTCCAACGCGACGGACAAGGCCGGGTCCGCAAAAGAACAGTCGACCATCAGCTCCAAGATTCGGTCGCTGCTGGTCGGCGCCAGCGTGGTGGTCATCGTGCTCGGCTCGTTCAAGATGGCGCTGAGCTTTCTGGATGGTGGCAGCCTCTTGACGATCCCGGGCCTGGAAAGCCCGAGCCAGCCTCAACAGCCAGCAGCTGCGCCTCCGCCAGACAGGGATTCAGCTGCACCCGCTCCGGCGGCGCCCACGATGATGTCTCCTGCGCCGACCGGACGACAATCGCTCAACTCGACCGCACCCGGCAACGCCGCACCCGCCGACACCGCGCCAAGCCAGGCAGATGTCGCGACAGCGCCGGCGGAGCAGCCGCCGCAACCGGCAGCGGTGCCACCGGCAGCCGATGTGACCGGCTCCATTCCGCAACCGACTCCGCTGGCTGCAAGCCAGCCATTGCCGGATTCGCTCGGTGGCCCGCTACTTCGCACGGCCGCGCTGAAAGGCGATCCCGCCGCAGCCTACGAGGTCGGCGTACGCTTCGCCGAAGGCAAAGGTGTGCCGGTCAATCTGGAGGAAGCCGCCAAATGGTATCAGCGCGCTGCCCAGGCCGGCATCATCCCTGCGATCTTCCGGCTCGGGACGCTTTATGAAAAAGGTCTCGCCGTAAAGAAAGACGTCGACGTCGCGCGCAGCTATTACACGCAGGCCGCCGAACGCGGCAACGCCAAGGCCATGCACAATCTCGCGGTGCTCTATGCCGATGGTGGCGGTAAGGGCGCGGATTTCAAGAGCGCGGCCCAATGGTTCCGCAAGGCCGCCGATCATGGCATCGCCGACAGCCAGTTCAATCTGGGCATCCTCTACGCACGCGGCATCGGCGTCGAGCAGAACCTCGCGGAATCCTTCAAATGGTTCAGCCTGGCCGCCGCCCAAGGCGATTCGGACGCCACTCGTAAGCGAGACGATGTCGCCAAACGTCTCGATCCTCAATCGCTTGCTGCCGCGAAACTCGCGATCCAGACCTTTACCGTCGATCCCCAGCCCCATGACGCCGTCAATGTACCGGCACCGGCTGGCGGATGGGACGGCAAGGCTTCGGCGGCCCCTGGAAAGGCAGTGGCGAAGAGCCCGCTTGGGAAGCGAGCAGTCGCGAAATCCTAAGCTCCGCTGCCGGCAAGCGCGACTTACCGGGTAAGGGCTCGCGACGCCCTCATCACGCCTCTTGCAGAGATGCCCGGCGGCGATCTCTCGCCGTAGCTGATGATTTGGTTCATCGAGGCGGCGACAAAAAGGCCGGCGTTCAGGCCAATTCTCGGGTGCCGTAGACCTGCGAATTCGGCTATTCAAGAAGCCTGCGGCCGTTTTGAACGGCCGAAATCATGATCCTCTCAGCGCGCCGTGGGCATCGGCCTCCGGCAAACACCCAAAAGCAGACCCGTGCAGCTTTACCTTCCGATTGCCGACCTGCCGGTCAATGTCTTCCTGATCCTGGCGATGGGCGCTGCCGTTGGTTTTGTCTCCGGCATGTTTGGCATCGGCGGCGGATTTTTGATGACGCCGCTTTTGATCTTTGCCGGCATCGCGCCGGGAGTAGCCGTCGCCTCGGTAGCCAGCCATATAGCGGCATCTTCGTTTTCGGGCGCCATCTCCTATTGGCGGCGGAGGGCAATCGACCCCACGCTTGCCTTTGTACTGCTGACCGGCGGGGTCATGGGTACTGCGCTTGGCGTATGGACTTTCTCGCTGCTCCGATCGCTCGGCCAGCTCGATCTCATGATCGCCTTGTCCTATGTCGTGCTGCTGACCACGGTTGGCGGATTGATGTTCTGGGAAGGGTTGCGCGCCATCATCCGCGCCCGACGCGGCACGCCGGTCCGGATACGACGCGCGGGAAGCCATGGCTGGATTCACGCGCTGCCGTTCAAGATCCGGTTCAAGCGATCGAAGATCTATCTGTCAGTCGTTCCTGTTATCGTGGTCGGGCTACTCATCGGCTTCATCGGGGCGGTGATGGGAATCGGCGGCGGGTTCATTCTGATCCCGACCATGATCTATCTGCTGCGGGTGCCAACCTCGACCGTGATCGGCACCTCGATGGTGCTGACCTTGGTGACCATGCTGATCGCCACGCTGCTGCACGCTGCAACCAATCATCTGGTCGACGCGGTGCTGGCGCTGATCCTGATGGTCGGCGGCGTGACCGGCGCCCAGTTCGGCGCCCGCGCCGGCCAGCGCATCCGCGGCGAGCATTTGCGACTCCTTCTCGGACTGTTGATCCTGGCTGTCGGCATCCGTTTTGCGATCGAGCTGGTGATCCGGCCCGACGACCTCTTCACCATCCGCGAAGTCGGGGTCTCCGAATGAGGCGGCTCGGTCTGTGCCTTTCGGTCACCACCTGCCTGCTTGCCAGTGCGATTGGTTTGCCTTCTGCCCGTGCCGAACGCCTGATCGTGTCAGTCTCCAATCAGCGGGTCACGGTCACGCCAAACTATTCCGGCGAGGAACTCGTGCTGTTCGGGTCGGTGGAGAAGGATGCCGAAACGCCGCCGGATCGAGCAAGCTATGACCTTGTCGTCACCATCAGCGGACCGCCCGCCGACATGGTGACGCGCCGCAAGGAGCGCAAATTCGGTATCTGGATCAACACCGACTATCGCGAATTCATTCAGGTGCCGGATTATTTGGCGGTGTTCTCAAACCGGCCGCTGGAGGCAATTGCCTCGCCTGAGATCGCGCGACGCCAGCAACTTGGGCTCGATAATGTGCGCCTGACCCAGCGGCTCGGATCGGATTATGCCGACGTCGTTCCCAATGACGCCTTCCGCCGGGCCTTTGTGCGCTTGCGGGCCGAAGGCGGCCTCTACCGTGAGGATATGTCAGCGGTAAGCTTCCTGACCCCAACATTGTTTCGAACGGGCATCCCACTTCCGGCCGAAGTCGCGACCGGCACTTACCATGTCGACATCCAATTATTTGCAGGCGGCGCGCTGATCACGCACACCGAAACCGCTTTCGAGATCGTGAAGGTGGGGTTCGAACAGTTTGTCGCAACGACAGCGCGGCAAAACGGGCTCACTTACGGGCTCGCCACGGCCTTCATGGCCCTGATGACCGGCTGGATGGCGTCGATCGTGTTCCGACGAGACTGAACACGCTTTCCGGCATGGCTATAGAAAGAATGTCGCTCCCATCGCCAGCACGCTGAGCGACATCGCGGCGGTAGCAAGCCAGCCCAGCCAATGAAGCGGCCCGCCAACGACAAAGTGGCCCATCACATCTTTTCGGCGGACCATGAACATCAACAGCACCATCACGGGAACGGCGAGCACGCCGTTGATCACCGCGCTCCAGTACAATGCCGAGATCGGATTGATCGACGTGAAATTCAGCGCGATCCCGATCGCCGCCGACAAGGCGAGCACGCCATAAAAGGCGACCGCCTCCTTCGGCTTCCGTGCGAGCCCCACCGGCCAGCGGCGTCCCTCACCAACGGCATAGGCCGTCGCCCCCGCCAGCACGGGAATCGCGAGCAATCCGGTACCGACAATCCCGAGCGCAAAGATGATCTCGGCAAACTGGCCCGCGATCGGCCGCAAGGCCTCGGCGGCCTGGGCCGAAGTCTGGATATCAGTTCGCCCACTGGCGTTCAGCGTCGCGGCGGCCGTGACGATGATCGACAAGGCAATGATGTTCGAAAACGCCATGCCGGTCACGGTGTCGGCTCTGATACGAGAGAATTCCTTGCGCGCGCCATATCGCGCCTCGATCAAAGGGCGCTTGGTCTTGTCGACTCGCTGGTCTTCCGCTTCCTGTGATGCCTGCCAGAAAAACAGATAGGGGGAGATTGTGGTGCCGAAGATCGCCACGATCGTAGTGAAGTAATCGAGGTTCCAGCTGACCCGCGGCAACAAGACCCCAAGCAGGGCATCGCCCCATGAGATCTTGGCGAAGGCCAATGCCGCGACATAGGCAAACAGGCTGAGCGTCAGCCATTTCAGCACTGAAACATAGCGTTCATAGTCCAGGAAGATCTGCGCTACCACCGAGACGACGCCGAACAACACGACATAGACGAGAGCCGGCCCCCCGATCAGAAGCCGTGCCGCATCCGCCATCGCGCCGAGATCGGCGGCAATGTTGATGGTATTGGCAATGAACAGCAGCGTGACCACCGCGTTGAGCAAGGGCACCGAATAATAGCGGCAGACATTGCCGGCGATACCATGCCCGGTCACGCGGCCGACCCTCGCCGATATTTCCTGAATTGCCGCCATCAGCGGAAAGGTCAGCAGCATGGTCCAGCCGACATGGTATCCGAGCTGGGCACCGGCCTGGCTGTAGGTGCCGATCCCCGATGGATCGTCGTCGGATGCTCCGGTGATCAAGCCCGGACCGAGGGCCTTCACAAAGCGGCTCATGCCCGAAGAATTGCCCGATGGAGCGCCATTGGCGGCCGATCTGGTCGATGGGTGAATCGGGCGGTGATGATGTTTCTTCTTGCGAGGGTTCATCCCAAAAAATCCCAGCCACTTTCCGACCGAGCTAGCATTCTCTGGCGCCGGCACCGACCTTGCCAGAGCTGCAACGGCATCACAAGCTAGCGCTGGCCTATAGATTCAGCGACAGCGTGCCGCCGCGATGACATGCAGTCGGGCATCGCCGAGCACATGCGCCGTCAGATCAGCCATTCTGAGCAGCCGTGAGAACACATCGTGCCGGATATTGAGTCCCCCGGCATAGGCGCCGAACGCCGGCATGATCGCGCGCGCGCCGTCGCTCGCAAAACATCGGCGCTCTACCGCTCGGCCTCGCATGACCACACGGGCCTTGGGATGCAGGTGACCGGCAATCTCGCCCTCCGCCCCGGTCGGTTCATGGCGAAAGCTCAACGGGCCGATCGCAACCTCATCGGCCACGGTGCCGCCAAGCCCAGCTGGCAGATCGGGGTCGTGATTGCCCGAAATCCAGATCCAGTCCCGGCCCGATTGCAACACGCTCATCAATTCGCGGTCGCCGGAATAGAGACGCTGATGCGCCTTGCGGTCATGGAAGCTGTCGCCAAGCGCGATCACGGTTTTCGGATCGTGTCGGGCGATCACAGCCGCAAGCCGGCTTAAGGTCGCCACGGTATCATAGGGGGGCAACAGGACGCCGCGCCCGGCGAAACTCGATCCCTTTTCGAAGTGCAGGTCGGAAACCACGAGCAGCTTCTGCTCTTCCCAGAACAGGGCTCCCGAGAGATCCGCCACGAGCTGAACTCCCCTTACTTCAAGGGTAGCCCCCTGCACGGGTAATGCTGGATCCGAAAATGAGAGTGAAGGTCCCGCCAAGCTCTATCCCGTCGCTTCCCTGACGAGTTCATCGGCGGCCTCCGCCAGCAACTCGTCGGAAGCTTCGCCATAAACTGACTCGCGGCCGATTTCCAGCATCACCGGCACCGCCAATGGGGAAACCCGATCGAGTTCCCGATGGACGATGCGGCCATGTATTCGTTGCAACATGTCGCCGAGTCGCCGGAGATCGAGCAGGCCGGTGGCGGCATCGGCCCGGGCGGCGCGCAAAAGAAGATGATCAGCCTGATGCTTACGCAGTACGTCATAGATCAGGTCGGTTGAAAACAAGACCTGGCGTCGGGTCTTCTCCTCTCCGGTGAAACGTCGCGGGATCAGGCCGGAAATGACCGCGCAGGTGCGAAAGGTTCGCTTCATCAGGGCCGATTCAGCGAGCCACGCTTCGAGATCATCGCCCAGCATGTCGTAGTCGAACAGGCCGTTGAGATCGAGCCGGCCCTGTCTAATCATGAAGGCCAGGTCGCCAAGACCCCAGACGGCGAGCGCGTATTCATTGGCGACGAATCCGAGTGGCCGCGCCCTTGCGCGCTCCATTCGCCGCGTGAGCAGCATGCCCAATGTTTGATGGGCGAGCCGCCCCTCAAAAGGATAGCAGACGAGGTAATGCTTGCCGGCCCGAGGAAAGGTTTCGACCAGCAGTTCCCCGACACCGGGAATTCTGGAGATATCGCCCTGCAGCGACAGCCAGTCCCGCACCTGCTCCGGCAATCCCTGCCAACTCCGCCGGTTATCGAGCAGCTTGCGGACGCGCTCGGCCAGATAGGTCGAGAGTGGAAACTTGCCGCCCATATAGGAGGGCACCTTGGCATCCTTGTCATGGGCGCGCGACACATAGACCTGGTCCTCGGCGAGCGCTTCATAGCGCACCACCTCGCCGCCGAACACAAAGGTATCGCCAACCACCAGGCCCTCGATAAAGGCCTCTTCGATCTCGCCGAGCATCCGTCCACCCCGGCCGATGGCGCCCGATGATCCCGCGCCGCCGGCACGCGAGCGCACCAGGCGCACCTTCAGCATGGTGTCCTCGACGATGGTGCCGACGTTCAGACGATAGCTCTGGCGGACGCGCGGATTGGCCACCCGCCAGCGGCCGGCCTTGTCCTGCTTGATGCGCGCAAAGCGCTCATAGGTCTTGAGGGCATAACCGCCGGTCGCGACGAAATCGATCACGTCGTCAAAATCGTGCCGCGCAAGATCCGCATAGGGCGCAGCCTGGCGCACTTCGCGATAAAGCTCGTCGGCAAGAAACGGCTCCCCGCAAGCACATCCGAGCACGTGCTGCGCAAGCACATCCAACGCGCCGGTGCGCAGGGGCGGCGTGTCCTGGGCATTGTCGGCCACCGCCTCGATGGCGACGCGGCATTCCAGCACCTCAAAGCGATTCGCCGGCACCAGCACCGCGCGGGAAGCTTCATCAAGGCGGTGATTGGCCCGCCCGATACGTTGCATCAGTCGGGAAGCGCCCTTGGGCGCTCCGACATTGATGACGAGATCGACGTCGCCCCAATCGACGCCGAGATCGAGCGAGGAAGTACAGACCACACCGCGCAGCCGTCCGGCGGCCATCGCATCCTCGACCTTGCGACGTTGCGCGACATCGAGCGATCCGTGATGCAATGCGATTGCCAAACCATCATCGTTCATGCGCCAGAGATCCTGAAACAGCATCTCGGCCTGGCTGCGGGTATTGACGAAGATCAGCGTGGTGCGATGACCGCGAATGAGATCATAGATTTCACCAAGCGCATGGCGTGCGGTGTGACCGGCCCAGGGCAGGCGCTCCCTGGTATCAAGCATCTCGACCACCGGCGGCACCGCGCCAGCCGCGGTGACGATGTCGGCAGCGGCGCTCACGCCCTCCTGCTGCGGTACCAGAAAGCGGGCCAATTGAGCGGGCTCGGCGACGGTAGCTGACAGGCCGAAAGCGCGCATCTGCGGCGCCAGCCGCCACAGTCTTGCCAGCCCAAGGGATAGCAGGTCGCCGCGCTTGGAGGTCACCAGCGCGTGCAGCTCATCAAGCACCACCCGCCGAAGCGATGAAAACAGGAACGGCGCATCATCGGAGGAGAGCAGCAGAGCAAGTTGTTCGGGCGTCGTCAGCAGGATGTCAGGCGGGTAGCGCCGTTGCCGCTGCCGGCGCGACACTGGCGTATCGCCGGATCGGGTCTCGATCTTTATCGGCAGGCCCATTTCGCCGACCGGAGATTCCAGATTGCGGGCGATATCGACCGCGAGCGCCTTCAGCGGAGAAATATAAAGCGTGTGAAGGCCGGAGGGCCGAACAATGCCGCGACCGGTCGATGCAAGCGTTGGCTTTGCAAACTTCCCCGATCCCCGTCCATCGGATAACGCGGGAGCCAGCTCAACCAGGGTCGGCAGGAAGCCGGCCAACGTCTTTCCGGCGCCGGTGGGCGCGATCAGCAGGGCGGACTGGTCCTCACGAGCTTTGGCCAGCAATTCCATCTGATGGGGACGCGGCACCCAGCCACGCGCGGCAAACCATTGGCGGAAACGCTCCGGCAACAGATCGGCATCGGCAATGAGTTCGAGGCGCCTCACCCGTCCTCCCTACGCCAGAGCCGGACGGGCGTCGAGGCTCATCCTCGCCCTCATTATTTTTCCGCGACAACGACGAGACTTGGAACCGGCATGCCGTTTTCATGGCGCGTGGACGACGGTTCGATCTGGCAAAGCGGGAATTCCGCTGCCGCGAGGCAAGATCGCACATAAGCCAAGCCGTGGGCGTAGCGAAGGCCCTGCCCGATCACGATGCCATCCTCCTCGTGGGTTTCCAGCGTGAAAACCAGGAGACCTCCAGGCCGGAGAACCCGGCTAGTCTCGCGGAGCACGGGACCGAGGTCATCTAGATAGACCATGGCATCAGCGGCCAGCACGAGATCAGCGCTCGCTTCCGCCTGGCGCTTCAGGCCTTCGACCATGTCGGCGACCTCCAGTTCGGCATAAAGACCGGTGGTGCGCGCTTGCTTGATCATGCCCGGCGACAGATCAATGCCGATGAATTCATCGACCTGTCCGGCAAAGGCGGAGGCCGCCAATCCCGTCCCGCAGCCGAGATCGATGGCCCGGCGGAACAACGCCGGTCTGCCTGCCTGTGAACGCGCCGCCAACACCGCCTTGAACAATAGAGCTGGCCCGCAATAGCCGAGGTCGCCGACAAGGGACGAATCAAAGCGCGGCGCATATTGATCGAACAGCGAACGCACATAGGCCGGCGGCAGGGCGCTGATCTCGGCGGCGCCAAGCCGCATCAGCCGCGGCAGCGCGCCGTGCCGGTCTTCCGGATCGGCTTTTCGCGCCTCTTCATAGGCCGCGACCGCTTGCTCGCGCTGACCAAGCTTTTCATGGATCTCACCCATGGTGAACCAGGCGGAAGCAAAGCCCGGCGCGAGTTCGACCGACTGCCCTAACAAATCCAGCGCAGCCTCAAGATCGCCGCGCAATTGCAGGTCTCGCGCGAAATCGAACCTTCGGTCGGCGACCAGATCGCCGGAAGACAAAAACAGTCGCGTCGACATCGTGGAACTGGTCCGAAAAGCGATGGAATGGACGTAGCAGGCTCGAACGGGGACCTATCCTGCCTATATAGCAGACATGCGCCCACAGGACATCCTGACGCCCACGAGCGCCGGCCTCTGCTGCAAGGCGGGCGGCTTTCATATCGATCCTGTCCGCCCGGTCGACCGGGCCATCATCACGCATGGCCACTCCGATCACGCGCGGCCCGGTCATGGTGCGGTGCTCGCCACCCGTGAAACGCTGGACATGATGCGGCTGCGCTATGGCGACAATTTCGCCGGGAGTACGCAGGCGGTCGCCTATGGTGAGGAATTCCGTCTTGGCGATGTCACCATCAAATTCCATCCTGCCGGGCACGTTTTGGGCTCGGCACAGATCGCGGTTGGCCGGAAAAACATCCGCATCGTTGCTTCCGGCGACTACAAGGACGCGCCCGACCCGACCTGTATTCCCTTCGAAGCCGTGCCCTGCGACGTCTTCATCACCGAGGCCACTTTCGGCCTGCCAGTATTTCATCATGGCGATGCGGCCGCCGAGGTCGAAAAACTGCTCGCCTCGGTGAAACTGTTTCCTGAACGCGCCCATCTGGTCGGCGCCTATTCGCTCGGCAAGGCGCAGCGTGTGATCGCGTTGATCCGAGCGGCTGGCTTTGATGCGCCGATCTATCTGCATGGCGCGATGGAAAAGATCACCAGCTATTATCAGAGCCACGGGGTGGCGCTTGGCGACCTCCGGCCGGTCCGCGGCATGAAGAAAGCCGAACTGGCCGGCACCATCACCTTGGCGCCGCCTTCGGCCACGTCCGACATCTGGACGCGGCGCTTTCCAGATCCCGTGACCGCCTTTGCCTCCGGCTGGATGCGGGTACGCGCCCGCGCCCGGCAGCGCGGCATCGAGCTGCCGCTTGTGATATCCGACCATGCCGATTGGCAAGGTCTGACCCGGACGATCGAAGCGACCGGGGCTGGCGAGGTCTGGGTAACCCATGGCCAGGAGGACGCGCTGGTGCATTGGTGCCAGACCAGGGGCCTGAAGGCGCGACCGCTCGATCTGATCGGCTACGGCGAGGAAGACGAAGGCGAAGCAGCCCCAGGAGCAGGCGAGGAATGAACCGCTTCGCCGAATTGCTTGACCGTCTTTCCTATGAGCCTGGCCGCAACAACAAGCTTCGGCTGATCGAAAATTATCTTCGCGAGGTCGAGGATCCCGACCGGGGCTATGCGCTGGCCGCACTCACCGGCGCGCTTTCCTTCAAGCACGCCAAGCCGGGCGTCATCCGCGAGTTGATTGCCGCCCGCACCGATCCCGTCCTGTTCGGCCTGTCTTACGATTACGTCGGCGATCTCTCGGAAACCGTGGCGCTGATGTGGCCCCCGGAAGCGAGGCTTCCACACAACAATCCGCCGCCGCCCACCCTGACCGAAGTGGTCACAACGCTTCGTACCCTCGGCAAGACCGAGTTGCCCGGTCAGCTCGCGCGCTGGCTCGACGAGCTCGACGAGACCGGCCGCTGGGCGCTGTTGAAACTGGTCACGGGTGCGATGCGCATCGGCATATCGGCAAGGCTTGCAAAGACTGCCGCAGCCGCTTTGGGGAATAAGGACGCGCATGAGATCGAATTGATTTGGCCAGGACTGACGCCGCCTTATGTCGATTTATTCGCCTGGCTCGAGGGGCGCGGCGACAAGCCGGTCAACCGCGACCCGGCGCCGTTCCGGCCAGTGATGTTGGCGCATGCCATCGAGCCGGATGATTTCGCCCGCCTGGATGCGGCCGATTACGTTGCCGAATGGAAATGGGACGGCATCCGCGTGCAGGCGGTTTGTGGCCGCGACGAAAAGGGTCAGATCGCAAGCCGGCTTTATTCGCGCAGTGGCGAGGACATCACCCGGAGCTTCCCAGATCTATTGCCCTCGTTGTCCCTGCCAGGCGCCATTGACGGCGAATTGCTCGTGGTCCGTGACCACAAGGTGCAGACCTTCAACGTGCTGCAGCAACGGCTCAACCGCAAAGTGGTTTCACCCAAGCTGGTCCGCGATTATCCAATTCACCTGCGCGCCTACGATCTGCTGGCTGAAGGCGACACCGATTTGCGGGAGCTGACCTTCGTTGAGCGCCGGACCCGGCTCGCGGAATTTATCGCCGGCCTCGGTGATCCCCGCATCGATCTGTCGCCCATCATTCCCTTCACGAACTGGGACGCCTTGATGGCGGCACGCGCCGATCCTGCTTCCGCCGGCGCGGGAGCCGATGCCGACGCTGTCGAGGGCGTGATGTTAAAGCGCCGCGATGCTGTCTATCTGCCGGGCCGGCCCAAGGGTCAGTGGTGGAAATGGAAGCGCGACCCGCATGTGATCGATGCCGTCCTGATGTATGCCCAGCGCGGCCATGGCAAGCGTTCCTCCTATTATTCGGACTACACCTTCGGCGTTTGGACGTCAGGCGAGCAAGGCGAGCAGCTGGTCCCGGTTGGCAAGGCCTATTTCGGCTTCACCGACGAGGAATTGCTGCAGATCGATCGTTTCGTGCGCCGCAACACCATCGAGAAGTTTGGCCCGGTGCGCGAGGTCGTCCATGAACCGGAGCAGGGGCTGGTGCTGGAAGTCGCCTTCGAGGGGCTGGCGCGATCCCCGCGTCACAAATCCGGGGTGGCGATGCGCTTCCCCCGGATCAGCCGGCTGCGCTGGGACAAGCCGCCGCGTGAAGCCGACCGGCTGGAAACGCTGGAGCGGATGCTGAAGACCGAAGGGGTGGCGTGAAAAGCGCCTCGGCCGCCATTGACGGCCGCCGCCCGGTTCCCCATTTGCCTGACGGCAGCTACAATGCCCTTCCGTGCCTGGAGAGCCGAATCGATGCCGAACGACACCAGAGAATTGCCGGTCGCCCAAGACGGTCTTTACCGATTCCTCGGGGGTTCGCCGCTCGCCGTGGCATTTCGACTGATCCTGCTGTCGATCCTGGTGGGCGTGGTGCTCGCCACCATCGGCTTCGACCCCTGGAATATCCTGACCAGCATTCGCATCCTGTTTCAGCGCATCTGGGATCTCGGCTTCGACGCGGTGAATTGGCTGTGGCGCTACTTCCTGCTGGGCGCGGTCATCGTGATCCCGCTGTGGCTCCTGTCGCGCCTGTTCGCGCCACGCGGGCGGTAGCCGCGCGATCGTTCGGCGATAAATCGATACCGTGACATCGGACGGGACCGCGCCCACCGCGCCCGCGCTCAAGCCGTCCTCCGTAAACACAGCGTCTGTCTTTGCCATCGCCGGTCCGGCGATGGCTGCCAATCTGACGACGCCGTTGATCGGCATTGTCTCTACAATTGCGATCGGCCGGCTGCAGGACCCGACTTTTCTCGGCGGAGTCGCGATCGCATCCGTCATTTTCGACTGCCTGTTCTGGCTGTTTGCGTTTCTGCGGATGGGCACGCTGGCCTTCACCGCCCAGGCGCTTGGCGCCGGCGAAACCTCGGAAATCCAGATTTTGCTCTGGCGCGGGCTGGTGCTGGCGGCGCTGACAGGGTTTGTAATTGTCGCGCTGCAATGGCCGCTGACGCATGGCTTGCTTCGCGCGATGGGAGGCAGCGAGCCCGTGACCCGCGCGGCCGAGACCTATATCGCCGTGCGCATCTGGTCCGCCCCACTCGCCCTGGCGAACTATGTCATTCTCGGATGGCTGATTGGACGGAGCCGCCCGCGGCTGGCGCTTGGCATTCAGATCGCCATCAATCTCACCAACATGGCGGCCACCGTCGTACTCGTGCTGGTTTTGAACGCAGGCATCATGGGCGCGGCAGCCGCAGCCGTGATCGCAGAAGGTGTGGGGTTGTGGCTTGGCCTCCTTGTCGCTCGCCGCCTCGGCGGCGCCATGCTCACTATCCAGTGGGCAAGCCTGTTTAACCGCACCAAGATGACCCGAATGCTGGCGGTCAATCGAGACATTATGATCCGCACCGCCGCGCTCATTGCCGCGCTCCTGTTCTTCAATGCGCAGGGCGCGCGAGCCGGGGACGTGACGCTCGCGGCGAATGCCGTTCTCAATAATTTCCTTTTGCTCAGCGCCTTTTTCCTCGATGGTCTCGCCAACGCCGCCGAGCAATTATGCGGTCAAAGCTATGGGGCGCGCGACCCCGTTTTATTTGCCGGTGCCAAACGGCTCGTGGTGCTTTGGGGCCTGGCCTTCGCCGTCGCGGTCACCGTGATTTTCGCACTGTTCGGTGGCGCCTTGATCGATCTCATGACCGCGAGCGCCGATGTCCGTCAGGGCGCGCGCGATTATCTCGGCTTCGTGGTGCTCGCGCCGGGGTTCGCTGTCCTGGCCTTTGCTTATGATGGTATCTATGTCGGCGCCACCTGGGCACGCGAGATGCGAAATCTGATGATCCTGTCGCTGGCGCTGTTTCTGGTCGCCTGGTGGGTGCTGCGGCCATTCGGCAATAGCGGATTGTGGAGCGCGCTTCTGGTGTTTTACGCCGCGCGCAGCGGGCTACAGGCGCTGCGCTATCCGGCTCTGTTCCACGCGAGCTTCGTTCAAAGGCTCTAAACCGGCCACTCCTCGGCGGTGATGGCGGCGGCATCCGCGCCGACGATTTCCGAAAGCGAATCCCGCCCGGTCCGCAATAGCGTCGAGGAGAGATCGTTCTTGATGGCCTCCACGAGGCCCACACCCTTATAGACCATCGCGGAATAGAGCTGGATCAGGCTGGCGCCAGCGCGGATCTTGGTCAGCGCGGCGCCCCCGGAATCGATGCCGCCGACGCCAATCAGCGGAAACGCCCCTTCCGCGCGCACATAGGTTTCGGCCACCATGCGGGTCGATAGCCGAAATAGCGGCCGCCCCGACAATCCGCCCTGCTCCTTGGCCCGCGCCTGCTCACGCAGACTCGTGGGGCGCGCCAGCGTGGTATTGGCGACGATCATACCGTCGATGCGACGGGAGCGGGCGATGTGAACAATTTCGTCCAACTCGTTGAGGCTGAGATCGGGCGCGATCTTGAGCAGCACCGGTGAATCACCGGCATTTTTTTGTACCCGCTCGCGCGCATCGATCACGCGGGTGAGGAGATCATCAAGCGCGGCGGCCTGCTGCAGATTGCGCAGGCCCGGCGTATTCGGCGACGACACATTGACAGTGAAGTAGCTCGCAACCGGCGCGAAGGTCTCGATCAACCGGACATAGTCGCCGACACGATCGGCCGAATCCTTGTTGGCGCCGATATTGACGCCAACGATGCCGCCATGGTTCGCGCGCGCCGCCAAGCGTCGCAGCACCGCTTCCGCGCCGTCATTATTGAAACCCATGCGGTTGACCACCGCCTCGTCGCGCTCCAGCCGGAACAGCCGCGGCCGCGGATTGCCGATTTGCGGCTTTGGCGTCACGGTACCCACTTCGACGAACCCGAATCCCAATCGCAGTAATCCATCGGGAGCTTCGGCGTTCTTGTCGAACCCGGCCGCCATGCCGATCGGATTGGGAAAGTTCAGGCCGAAAGCTCGCACCGCGAGCTTGCTGTCTTCTTCTCGGGGCCGCAGGGGCGGCAACAGCCGCAAGCCCTGAATCGCCAGGCGATGGGCATCCTCCGGATCGAACCAGCGCAACAGCGGCAGCGAGAATGCATCAAAGGCCCGGATCACGGCGCGAGCTCCGGAATTTCATGAGTGCCGTCTGGCCGCGCGTGCAGGGTCTGGACACCGAGAACTGTTCCGAGATCAAGCGGCCCATAAAGATGCGGGAAAAGCTGATCATGGCGCGACCTTTCCCAGCGGAGCGCATCGCCGAGCGCGTCAGCGTCGACCGCGATCAGGAACAGCCCTGTCTGGCCCTGGAAATGCTTGCGAAGCGTTTCCGCCACCTGGGCGGCGGCGGAGAAATGGATGAAACCATCGCGCGCATCATCCGCGCTGCCGCGATAGACACCCTGCCGTTCGGCCTCGCGCCAGGAAGATGCCGGGCAAATCTTGTAGATCCTGCGCACTGACGGGATTTCCTCGCTGTCCGTCGTTTTCTTGTCGGTCACGCTGAACGCGCCAAAGCGCCGTCGATCATGGCAACCGCGTTGGCGATGCCGTAGACGGCAACGAAGGAGCCGAAGCGCGGCCCCTTCTGCTGCCCGAGCAGTACCTGATAGAGCATATTGAACCAGTCGAGCGAAACGCCGGGGCGGCCATCCTTGCCTTTCTTCACCGCATCGAGGAACGGCTCGCGGCGGCCTATCTCATAGACAACGTTCTGAATCTCCTCGGCCGTCGATTGGGTCGGCAATTGCGACAGCGCATCGCGCAGATCCTGCAAGGCTGCCCGCTCGCTTTCGGTAGGCTCGCGGAACTGCTTCGTCGGCGCGACAAAGTCGCGATAATAATTGATGGCATAGCCGACCATCGCATCGAGCTCGGGATGGCTCTCGGGCGTCACGCCCGGCCGATACCGGCCGATGAAGCCCCATAACGTGGCGGCGTTCTCGGCATTGGACGACGACACCAGCGTCAGCAACAACTGGAAGGTGACGGGCATATCCACCTTGGGTGGATGGCCGGAATGAATGTGCCACACCGGATTGGCGAGCTGTTGCTTGGGATCCTGGCGCGAGAACCCATCCAGGAACTGCTGATATTCATCGACGTTGCGCGGAATGACATCGAAATGAAGCCGCTTGGCGGCCTTGGGCTCGCGATACATGAACAGCGACAGCGATTGTGGCGAGGCGTAGCGCAGCCATTCCTCGATGGTCAGCCCGTTGCCCTTGGATTTGGAAATCTTCTGGCCCTTATCGTCGAGGAATAATTCGTAATTGAATCCCTCCGGCGGCCGCCCGCCGAGCGCCGCGCAGATCTTGCCGGACAGCTTGACTGAATCGATCAGGTCCTTGCCGGCCATTTCATAGTCGACGCCGAGCGCGACCCAGCGCATCGCCCAATCCGGCTTCCATTGCAGCTTGCAATGACCGCCAGTGACGGGAACCGTGATGCGTTCGCCGCTTTCGGGATCGTCATAGGAAACCGTTCCGGCTCTGACATCATGCGCCACCACCGGCACCTGCAGCACCACGCCGGTGCGCGGACAGATCGGCAGGAACGGCGAATAGCTTGCCGCACGCTCCTCGCGCAGGCTCGGCAGCATGATCGCCATCACTTCGTCGAGACGCTCCAGCACGCGCAACAGCGTCGCATCGAAGCGGCCCGAGGTATAATACTCGGTCGAGCTGGCGAATTCGTAATCGAAGCCAAACGTATCCAGGAAGGATCGCAGCCGCGCATTGTTATGTGCGCCGAAGCTTGGATGGGTGCCGAAGGGATCGGGTACCCGCGTTAGCGGCTTTCCGAGATACTGCGAGAGCATGTCTTTGTTAGGCACATTATCCGGGACCTTGCGCAGACCATCCATGTCGTCGGAGAAGGCCAGAAGCCTCGTCTTGATCTTGTCCTCGGTCAGCACGCGAAACGCGTGGCGCACCATGGTGGTGCGCGCGACCTCGCCGAAGGTGCCGATATGCGGCAGGCCCGAAGGGCCGTAGCCGGTTTCGAACAGCACCTCGTCCTTGGGATCTTTTTTCAGCCGCGCGACGATCGCCTTGGCCTGCTCGAAAGGCCAGGCATTGGATTGTTCGGCCAGCGCCCGCAGTTCGCCGGGGCTGATAGGATCGGTCATCGACATCAAGTGGGTCTCCGGCCCCGGAACCTATGGCGTTTTCGAGCGAAAGCCTGCCCCGGACTTGATCCGGGTCGATACCGGTTCGTGTAAAGAAAACGCGTCAAAATAACAAACTAGAGCTTCGGTTCTGATTCAATCAGAACCGAAATAGCTCTAACGGCTCCGGATTCAATTGCAACAGGGCGCAGGCGGCGCAAGCCGGTCAGCGAAGGCGTTGTCAGAACGGGCTCACCGAGAAATAACGCAGCCAGAGGTCGGTAAAACGGCCCTTTTCCCAGACTCGGAACAGCGCCCAGTTCAGGGCCTGTCGCAACAGATCGTTGCCCTTTCTTACGCCTATACCGATGCCTTCGCCGAAATAGCGGTTTTCCACGAATGGCCCGCCCGAGAAGGCGCAGCAATCGCCGGAATCGGTGCCGTTGATCCAGAAAGCCAGCGCGATGCCATCGCCGAAAATGAAATCGACGTCACCGCGTTTCAACGCCTGCCGCAACGCGTCATCGTTCGGATAAGCGTGCAGCTCGGCCTCGGTGAACATCGCGTTGAGATAGGCTTCATGGGAGGAGCCGGCGATGACGCCAACTTTCTTGCCTTCGAGATATTCGGGGCGAATTTCCGCCATTGCCATGTCGCGGCGCGCGACAAAACGCGCCGGCGCGCGGTAATAGGGATCGGTGAAATCGAGCCGGGTCCGCATCTGCGGGGTGACCGCAAGCGAAGCGATGATAGCGTCTCCGCGATTGCTGCCGATGGCGTCGAGCAGGGTCTCGAACCGCCGCATCTGAATGGTGCAGGAGACTTTGATCTCCTCGCAGAGCAACCGCGCCAGATCGACATTGAATCCGGCTGGATTGCCGTCAGCGCCGGTGAAATTAAACGGCGGATAATCGGTCTCGGTCAAAAAACGGATCACGGTCAGGCGCGACAGGTCCGGACGTTCGGGTCGCCGCCGCGGATCCCAGAAACCGGGCACCGCCTGCGGGGCAGCCGCCTTCGGAGGCGCCGTTGCTGCCGGTGGATTTGGGGCAGGAGCGACTTGGCTCGCAGTGGCCGGGGCCTGCGGGGCGGTTTCGGCCCGCGCTGGAAACGGCGATCCCGCGACTGCCAGCAAACAAAGGCAACCGGCGGCAAGCCCCTTCAAGGCCCATGCGGCGTTCGCAAGGCTCGGGGGATGAGGACGGTGGGCTTTCAGCACGACAAACAAGATGATCTGAAAAGGGCTGCCAGTTGCGGGAACGGCCTTATAGCCCATTCGCCCGACAAGGCGAATGTCGGGTGCGCTCACAAATACCGCTTCAGATCGGTAGCCGCTTCCTCGGGCTTGCGATTGAGATTGAACGGCGAGACGAACCGGCCGTCGCGGTCCATCAGATAGATCAGCGCGGTGTGGTCCATGGTGTAGTCGCCATCCTTGGACGGCACCTTCCGGGCATAGACCCGGTATTCCCTGAGCACGTCGGCAACGGTGGCAGGCGGCCCGGTAAGCCCCTTCAGATGCGGGTCGAAGCTCGAGAGATAGCTCTTGATGGTGCCCACATCGTCGCGCTCGGGATCAACCGACACGAAATAGGCGTTCACGCGGTCGGCGTCCGCGCCCATGGCCTTGAGCACTTCCGACATCTCAAACAGGGTGGTCGGACACACATCGGGGCAATGGGTATAGCCGAAGAAGATCAGGGTCGGGCGGCCCTTGAGGCTCTGATCGGTGACGGTCTGGCCCGATTGATCGGTCAGCTGGAAAGGCCCGCCGATCGCCGCTGGCGCAGTCACGCTGCGCAGGCCTCCCATCGCCCACAATACGACGAGGAGACCGATGACCAGACTGGCGCCAAAGGCCGCGACGATCACCAGCGGACGGATGGTCCGGTCCATCGAAAGAAATCCTCAAAGGGGGTTGAAGGACAGCCGCAACAAAAACGGCCGGCGTCACCGCCGGCCGCGTTGACGTTCGCTGGAATAAAGCTAGTCCGGCTGGCGGGCAAGCACTCCGGCCTCCGGCCTGATCACGTCACGTTGACGCGTGACGCGATCGCGGCGCGACCAGGACCGCGCCGGCGCCACTTCGGCGTCGACATAACAGGGCTTGTACATTTCCCTCAGGCTTCGGCCGCGCAGGAAGATCATATGAGGGGTCAGCCCGCCGCGCCGCGCGATCCAGCGCTTGATGGACGAGGGATACATCGAGAACAGCATCTCGGTGGCTTCGGAATTGGTTACCGCCCGCCCGTTCGGACCGAAGTCCCAGGCCGCGTGAAATCCAAGATTGGCGTTCGAGGTGACGCAGATCCGCTCCGGCGGCAGTGCGCCGAGAACGATGGTGCAGGCAGAAGCGCAGAGGCCGTCGATGATCACGCTCTCGCCGGAGTTGCGCAGATCCTCAAAGCGATCGACATAGGTGCCGATGCGACCGCCGCGATCCTCGCCGATCCGAACCACCGCCTGACTGGCCCCCATCCCCGCCAGCAGAAGGACAAGCGCGAGCAATCCCGTCAAGAATCTCATATCCCCGCCCCGTTCAACCCTGTCGAACCCGTCGTTGATCCTGTGATGCAAGATTTGGGCAGCGTGTTGCCGGATCGGAATTTTGTCCAGACGCGCGTCATCACGTCCATCAAATTCAACGTGAGTGTTGCCGCCGCGCTGCACTAAGGCTAGTTCCGAGGTCCCAAAGTGGAACAGCTCGTGCCGACTCTTCGAAGTCCGCAAGCCGCGCTGGCAGCTGTCACGCGAAATTCGCTAAGCCATCGACCCGAGCAACTTTATGATTCAAGCGCCGCTTTCTATTTTGGCAGGCTTGAACGAGATCGCGGCAGGCGATGCAGCCCTGTACCTTCGACGGAAGTGTCGTTGACCGGCGCATACCGCAGGGGCTTCAATTGAACCCGCGCAGGGTTCCGCTCGGTTGAGCGCGCGCCTTGTCAGTAACGGCACCGCAATGGACCGGTGGGCCGCGTGGGAAAACAGGGGGAAACGACATGGGCATGGATGCCGATGTCATCGTCGTCGGCAGCGGCCTTGCCGGGCTCGTGGCTGCCACGGAGATCGCCGACGCCGGCAAGCGCGTCATGGTCCTGGACCAGGAAGGGGAACAAAGCGTGGGCGGCCAGGCGTTCTGGTCACTGGGCGGACTGTTCCTCGTTGATACGCCTGAACAGCGGCGCCTCGGCATCAAGGATAGTTACGATCTGGCGCTGCAGGACTGGATGGGCGCCGCCGGTTTCGACCGCGACGAGGACCTATGGCCGCGGCGCTGGGCGGAAGCCTATGTGGCCTTTGCCGCCGGCGAGAAGCGCGGCTGGCTCCGCGCGATGGGGCACCGGATCTTTCCCGTCGTGGGCTGGGCGGAGCGTGGCGGCGCTGACGCGATGGGCCATGGCAATTCAGTACCGCGATTTCACGTCAGCTGGGGGACGGGACCGGGCGTGGTCGAGCCCTTCGAGCGACGTGCCCGCGAGGCGGCAGCGAATGGCCGCCTGATTTTCAAGTTTCGCCATCGCGTCGATGCGCTCTCGGTGACCAATGGGGCCGTCGACGGCGTTTCCGGCACTATCCTCGAACCCGACGCGATCGGGCGGGGCATGAGCAGCTCGCGGAAAGCAGTCGGCGAGTTCTCGCTGCGCGCGCCGGCCGTAATCATCGCCTCCGGCGGGATCGGCGGCAACCACGATCTGGTCCGGCAGAACTGGCCACAACGGCTGGGTACCCCGCCGGCTCACATGATCTCCGGCGTACCTGCGCATGTCGATGGACGCATGCTCGGGATCGCGGAAGGAGCCGGTGCGCGGCTGATCAACCGCGACCGGATGTGGCACTATGTGGAAGGCATCCATAACTGGTCGCCGATCTGGCCGATGCACGGCATCCGCATCCTGCCCGGCCCGTCCTCGATGTGGTTCGATGCCTTCGGGCGCCGTCTACCCTCGCCGTTGTTTCCCGGCTCCGACACGCTGGCGCAGCTGCAATACATCATGCACTCGGGCCGCGACTATTCATGGTTCGTGCTGACGCAGGCGATCATCAAGAAGGAATTCGCGCTCTCCGGCTCCGAGCAGAACCCCGACCTTACCGGCAAGAGCTGGCTCGCCACCTTGCGCCGCGCCACCAACAAGGGCGCACCGGCGCCGGTCGAAGCCTTCAAGGCCAAAGGCGCGGATTTCGTGGTGCGCGACAATCTCGCCGAGCTGGTTTTGGCCATGAACGCGCTCAGCGGCGAAAATCTGCTGGAGCTTGCGCACCTGCAACGCCAGATCGAGGCGCGCGATCGCGAGATCAAGAACCCGTATGTCAAAGATACGCAGGTGATGAACATCCACAATGCGCGACGCTATGTGGGCGACCGCCTGATTCGCACCGCGGCGCCACATCGCATTCTCGATCCCGCGCACGGGCCTTTGATTGCGGTGAAGCTCAACATCCTCACCCGCAAGACGCTGGGAGGACTCGAGACTGATCTCGACAGTCGCGTGTTCGGATCAAACGGCGAAATCATCCCGGGGCTTTATGCGGCCGGCGAAGCGGCGGGCTTCGGCGGCGGTGGCGTGCACGGCTATCGCTCGCTGGAAGGCACCTTCCTCGGTGGTTGTCTTTTCTCGGGCCGCAATGCCGGGCGCGCGGCGGCGAAGGTGGCCGGTTAGCAGAGCATGACCTAGCTAGTTTACGGCCGTTACCTGTGCAGAGATCTTAATTGGTCCGAGCCTTCGAACCGACTCTCTACAAACGGCTCATGCCAAGCAGGTGATGGAGCGGGCGAAGGGAATCGAACCCTCGTATGCAGCTTGGGAAGCTGCCGTTCTACCATTGAACTACGCCCGCGATCGCCGGCGGCAATCTATTGAAGAAAATCCGGGATGTCCATTTGCCGGATGCCTACCGGATTGAAGCTCGTTCGCCAGGCCTATCATCTTCATAGCCGGGCGATAGCCGCCTGAACAAGGGCGCCGCTTGCGTTCGCCCATGCCAGGCTAGTCCACCGCAGCAGAAGGCAAGACGCGGATGCCCGGCGCTCCAGCGCGAACGCGCGTCGCGCTTTTGACCGGGCATAACGAGGCCGGTATCCGTGCAAATCTTGCCGCGCAACACCCTCGCCTCGTCCCTTTAACCTCTTCTTCATTTTTTGGATGCGGGCGATTGTGACGGTGCTATGATGACTGGAGTGGTGGGGTAGCGTGATGGCGGGGCGTGGGTACGCGATTTTCGAGACGGCGATCGGCCATTGCGGCATCGCATGGAGCGTAGCCGGCATTTTGAGCGTGCAATTGCCCGAGGCGCGAGAGCTCGAAACCCGCCGTCGCCTGCTCCTGCAATTTCCCGACGGCCGCGAGCAGCGCCCGACTGCGAATGCCGAAATCGCGATCGAGAACATCACAGCCACATTACGGGGTGGCGAGGCTGATTTTGCCGATGTCGCGCTCGACTTGGCCGGCATCCATGCCTTCAACCAGAGGGTCTATCGCTACATCCAGGGCATTCCACGCGGCGAGACCCGCACCTATGGCGAGGTGGCCACGGCCCTGCATCTTTCGGGCGCTGTCCATTCGGTGTCGCAGGCGCTGGCGCGCAACCCCTTCGTTGTCATCGTTCCCTGTCACCGCGTGCTGGAGGCCGGCAGCTATACCGATCGGATGTCGGCCAATGGCGGGGTGATTTCCAAGCGCCGCCTGCTGTCGATCGAAGGCGCCGCGCCGACCGCGAGCAAGACGCTGTTCGACGTGCTGCTGCCAACTTCCCGTCCCCACCCGCAGGGCTAAAGCGCAAAAGCGCCCGAATGGAGGGGGGATGGCTTCCATCGAGAAAACCCTGCTGATCGAAGCATCGGCGGAAAGCGTGTGGGACGCCGTGCGCGATTTTGGCGCGCTGCATCGGCGGCTGGTGCCAGGGTTCGTGCGCGATACAAAACTTGAGGGCGACGCCCGCATCGTCAGTTTCGGCAACGGCACGGTGGCGCGCGAGCTTCTGGTCGATTGCGACGACAGCAAGCGACGGCTGGTTTACGCCGTCATCAGCGAGCGTATCCAGCATTACAACGCCGTCGTGCAGATTGAAGCCGATGGCGCTGACCATGCGCGTCTGACCTGGACCATCGACCTGCTGCCGAATTCCGCCGCGCCCTACATCGAAGGGCAAATGCAACAGGCCTGCGCGGTGATGAAGGAGACACTGGAGCGCAACGCCAAATAGATTTCGGATCGCCGCTTGCGTGGCGTCCGGAATGACGGTTGCGCGTTTTTCTAGGGCCAGCTCAGGCGCGGAAATGTTTCGAGAGCTTCAGTCCCTGGGCCTGATAGTTCGAGCCGATGCGCTGGCCATAAAGCGCGTCAGGCCGCGCCAGCATCTTTTCGTAGACCAGCCGCCCGACGATCTGGCCGTGTTCGAGGATGAACGGCACTTCACGCGAACGCACCTCAAGCACGGCGCGCGCTCCCTGCCCGCCGGCGCCGGCGTAACCGAAGCCGGGATCGAAGAAGCCCGCATAATGCACGCGGAATTCGCCGACCAGGGGATCGAACGGCACCATCTCGGCGGCATAATCCGGTGGCACCTGCACCGCCTCCTTGGAGGCAAGGATATAGAATTCGCCGGGATCGAGAATAAGGCTGCCATCGGGCCTTGCGGCAATCGGCTCCCAGAATTCATTCACCGCATAGCCGCCGCGGCGATCGACATCGACCACGCCGGTGTGGCGCTTGGCGCGATAGCCGACGAAACCGCCGGTCGTCTCGCCGGAAAGATCGACGCTGAGCGCGACGCCATTGACGAGATCAGCATTCTCGCTGTCGACCAGCCGCTCGCGCGCATGCAGCGCGTCGAGCTCGTCGGCATCGAGGATCGCTTCTCCCGTGCGAAACCGAACCTGACTCAAACGTGAGCCCTCGCGCAGCAACACCGGAAATGTCTTCGGACTGATCTCGGCGTAAAGCGGCCCGTGATAGCCGGCGCCGACCATGTCGAAGCGACGGGTCCCATCAGCGATGACGCGGGTGAACACGTCGAGCCGCCCGGTCGAACTCTTCGGGTTGGCCGACGCGACGATTTCCGCCGGCAGCGCCAGGCTCTCCAGGAGCGGCACGATATAGACGCAATTGGTCTCCAGCACCGCGCCATCGCTGAGATCGATTTCGTGCAGCTTCAGTTGGTCGATGCGTTCGGCCACGGTGGCATCCGGCCCGGGGAGGAAACTGGCGCGCACGCGATAGGCGATATCACCCAGCCGCAGATCGAGGCTTGCCGGCTGGATCTGGCTTTCGACAAAGGGGTAGGCCGGCAGGATCAGGCCGGCATCGGCCATCGCCGCAATCAGGCGATCCGGCAGTATGCCGTTGGCATCAGAGGGAAGCGTGAACGCCACGTGAAATCCTCGATGAAGGGGCGTGTGCGGCTTCGCGATTTTACTCAATCACGGGTCGGTTTCATGGGTTATCCGATGGCCGCCTTGACGGAAAGGGCACGGGGGAATAAGAGCAAGACTTATCCCGTGGTGATTTGAGCCGGCCGGCTTGCAGCCACGTTAAACAAGTCGCTAAACAGGCCGGGGACAGCATGGCTCTGGCTTGTCGCTCCCGGCTTGTGGAAGTTTTTTCCAGGCCGGTTTTTTTGTGCCCGCTTTCAGGAAAGCGGCCCGTGGAGGTTCCATGTCTGACTCTGATCAAAGCCGCTATCGCCCTGAAACCAAACTGGTTCATGCCGGAACGCTTCGTTCCTCGTTCGGCGAGACCTCGGAGGCGCTGTTTCTGACCCAGGGCTTTGTCTATGACAGCGCCGAACAATGCGAGGCGCGCTTCAAGGGCGAAGACCCGGGTTTCCTCTATTCGCGTTTTTCCAATCCAACGGTTTCCATGTTCGAACGACGGATGATCGAGTTGGAAGGTGCGCAGGATGGCCGCGCCACCGCGACCGGCATGGCCGCGGTCACCACTGCGGTGCTGGCGCCCTTGAAGGCCGGCGACCATGTGGTGGCGGCCAAAGCCATGTTCGGCTCCTGCCGCTATATCGTCGAGGACCTGCTGCCGCGCTACGGGATCGAATCCACATTGGTCGATGGCCTCGATCTCGACCAGTGGCGCAAGGCGATGCGGCCCAATACAAGGACCTGCTTCCTGGAAAGCCCGACTAATCCCACGCTTGACGTGCTCGACATCGGCGCCATCGCCGAGATCGCGCATCAGGGCGGCGCGCGACTGATTGTCGACAATGTGTTTGCCACGCCCATCTGGCAGAACCCGCTAAAGCTCGGCGCCGACGTCGTTGTATATTCGGCCACCAAGCACATCGACGGCCAGGGCCGCTGCCTCGGCGGCATTGTCCTCGGCTCGGAAGCCTTCATCAATGACCACATTCATACGTTCCTGCGACAGACCGGTCCGTCGATGTCGCCGTTCAACGCCTGGGTGCTATTGAAGGGGCTGGAGACGCTGTCGGTCCGCGTTCGCGCCCAGACAGATAACGCTGCCCGCCTCGCCGACGCCTTGGCGAAACATCCGAAGATCACACGCCTGATCTATCCCGGCCGCAGCGATCATCCGCAAGCCGCACTGGTCAAGAAGCAGATGGGCGCGGGCTCGACGCTGGTCGGTTTTGAGGTGAAGGGCGGAAAGGCCGCCGCGTTTCGCGTGCTGAATGCGCTCAAGCTTGCGCGGATTTCCAATAACCTTGGCGACTCCAAGAGTCTCGTCACCCATCCGGCCACCACCACGCACCAGCGCCTGACGGCGGAGGCGCGAAGCGAACTCGGCATCAGCGAAGGATTCATCCGCTTCTCGGCCGGACTGGAACATCCCGACGATCTGATCGAGGATTTCCAGGCCGCTTTGGAAAAAGCGTAAAGAGACAGTTTGGCTCGCGGGCGCGGCTTGAGGCTGGCCGCGACCCCCGCTGCCATTGGCGCGAGCCACGATCCCGCGTGCTCCCTTCGTGAGAAGGACGGGCACGCGGCCCTGATCGTATTGTTGTGTGGGGTATCGCTGATCGCCGCGGAAAAGCCGCCTCACATCGGCAGGTAGAATTCCACGCGCGAGGGAACGCTGACGCCAAGCTTGATCTGGCCGACCGACTTGATGATGTCGTCGCCGAGCAACTGCGCAAAGCAGGCATAGCCCCAGTCAGTCATATGCAAGCCATCCGCGACCACGAAAGTGTCCATCGGCACCGCTTGCTTCTCGTGCCAGTCGCGCATCACCGAAAAACGCGGGAACACATTGACATGACGGATCTGGGCGATCTTGCCGAGCAGCTTCACCATCTTGTTGGCATCGTCGGCACGCTCGGTGACCCGCGGCGAATATTGCGGATCGACCAGCACCAGATCGGCCCCTGCCGCCTGGATTTGCGCAACCCCCTCGTCCACCAGATGCCCGGTTTCGTCGGGATCCAGCTTACGCAGGACCGCATTGGTGCCGACCTGCCAGATCACGAGATCAGGATGCAGGTCTAGCACCGCGGATTGCAGACGCTTCAGCATTTCCGGCGCATCCTCGCCATTCCGCCCCCGATTGACGACGGTAATGTCGGCCCCGGGATATTGCCGCTGGAGTTGGGCTGCGAGGCGATTGGGATAGGTATATTCGGGAGCCGTTGAGCCGACGCCGACCGTGGAGGACGAGCCGAAGGCGATGATCACGACCGGCTGTCCCGCGGCGAGCTTGCCGGCAACGTGCGGCAACGATCCCTTCGACCGGGCGCTGTCCTTGGGCGCCAGACAGGGCACGCGGTTGAAAATATCGCCCGCCGATTTGGCGACCTGCTTTACCTTTTCGACGGCCTTCTCGGTCAGGCTCTTGCTGTTGAGGCTGTCAGGTGGCGAGCTGGACTGGCTTACCGGTGCGGCCGGCGGGCTTGCCGTCGCGACGGCCCCGACAGATACCGGCGTTGGCGATGATACGGCGGCGGTGACCGCGGGTGCGGGCGAGGCCGGTTCAGCGCAAGCGGGAACGCCGGCCAACGATAACAACATCAAGACCGTCATGGCGGAAGCGTTGGCGACGGACCGTTGGCTGCCACAAGAAGGGCGGTGAAAACCCATCAGCGCCCGCCCCTTCAATTCTGCTGAGCCGGGTTCAGATGCGCCGCCTGGATCACAAAAGCCGCCAAGGCGCGGCCCAGGCAATCATGAACCCTTTTGGCGAGGTCGAGCCCATGCGCGGTGCTGAACAGGTCGAAATCGCCGGCCTCGTTCCAGTGACGCATGATGCCGAAGCGGTCGAACAGCGGCACATCGTGCTGCTGGGCCACCACGCGCATGTTGTCGAGATAAGGAGTGGCTGAAATCATGGTTTCGGTGCGCGGACTATATTGCAAATTCATCAACACCAGATCGACGCCCGCCTTCTGCAACGCAGCAACGCCTTCGTCGACTGCACTGCGAAAATCATCGGGATCGATGGAACGCATAGCATCCACCGTTCCGGTCTGCCAGATGACCAAGGTCGGTTTTTTAGTTTCGAGCAGTTTTACCAGTCCGCCGACCGTCTCTTCAGCGGTCTTCTTTGCCAGTATTTCTACGGATACGTTTACCGCGACCGCCGGCACTTTCTCCCGCAGCATCGTTTGCAGGCGGCTCGGATAGGCGCTGGCGTCGGAATTGGTGATGGTCGAGGAACGACTGCCGATCACCAGGATATCCAGCGGCTGACCGCCTTTGACCGCAGCCATCACTTTCGGCAACTGGCTCTCGGTGGCCACGAGATAATCGGGGACTTCGCACGAAGCGGTTGAAGGCTCGGCACGGGCTGGCGAAGCGGCCAGAATGCCACCCAGCAATATCAGACCCGTAATCGTCCGAGCCACGGACCTCACATCGGCCCCCCTGCCAAATCCACGCTTGATGCGCGCTTTCTACCGGATGCGCCTTTTTTGTCGGCGACGAGTTTGTACCACGATATCACCCATGCCACGCCACACATGATGAGAATTCCGGAAATGCTTACGACGGCGTGCAGGATGGCGCCACCGGCAAACTCATCGAGGATGAAATGCCCGCCAAAAGCCAGGAAGACGCCGAGGCAAAAAATCTCCAGGGAATGCTGGCCGCATAGAATTAATGGCCTTAACCAGCGTGATTTCAGGCCGGGCCAGGTTCGGGGCAGGAAACGCACTGTGATCGCAGCCAGCGCCAGGAAATGCACGAACCTTAACACGTCCAGGTCGGTCTTGTTGATGGGATACATCCATTGCTCGAGCGAGCGCGGCATCAGAAATGTCAGTTGCGGCAGGTACCAGGTCAGCGTCACGCAAAACGCCGCGATCAGATAGGCCGCCGAAAGCCACAGCGTGATTGGCGAGGCCAGGACCCGTGACATTCGCCGGGCGCCGCCCATCGCGCACCAGGCGCCGAACACGAACAGCAACTGCCAGGCAAACGGATTGAAGGCCCAGAACCCGTTTGGATAGGCGCTGAGATAGAGGTCGTATTCCCAGGTGAAGGCGTAAAGCACCACAGAGAGGCCGAGCGTCAGGTCGGCCCGCCGCTGCATCAGCCAGAGGATCGCCGGCAAGAAGAACATCAGCACGATGTAAAGCGGCAGCACGTCCATGTTGACGGGGCGAAAGCGCAAGAGCAGCGCCTGAATGATGGTCACGTCCGGCTGCTTGAGGAAATCCATGATCCCCATTTCCTCGGAATAGAGCGGATTTTCGAAGCTCGTGGCAACGTAGGATATTTCCGCGAGGAAGATGGTGAATAGAAAGACATGCGCGACATAGATCTGCCAGACGCGGCGCATGATCCGCGCGGTCGCCACGACAAACCCCGATTCCAGCATCGCCCGCCCGTAGACAAAAGCCGCGGTATAGCCGGAGATGAAAATGAAGATTTCCGTGGCATCGCTGAACCCGTAATTCCGGATCGTGAGCCAGGTCAGGAGATTGGACGGCAAATGATCGATATAGATCAGCCAAAGCGCCAGGCCACGGAACAGATCGAGCCGCAATTCGCGCTCGCCCGTCGGCAGTTGCACCATCGGCGACGAGACAGCACGCGCCTTCACCGCGCCCGACACGGCCGCGCCCTTTTCCTCAAGGGATGGTGGGGCAACTCGGTCGACGATGGAAGTCATCGGCTCCGCCTGGAACATAAGGATGCGACTGCGATCGCAGGCACGTTTAAGCGAGGATAATACCTCCCCCGCCAGCGCCAGCAAGTTTGCCGCAGGCGCTTACCGATGGACCGAGGCTAAATCATGTTAACTTCATCGGACACTGAGGTTTTGCCCTTCAGGCCAATTGCATTCCCACGGTTGGTTCGATCGGCGGCTTTCGCTATGATGTCGCAAAAGCAGCGCAAACACTGACCTTCGAGATTCAAAGCCATATGTACCGCGCCATCACCCGCCAGATCGAAGTTACCGTCGAGCCGAACTTCATGCCGGAGCGGTCGTCAGCCGAGCAAGGCCAGTATTTCTGGTCCTATACCATCGTGATCACCAATTCCGGGCCGGAGACCGTGCAATTGCGCACCCGCCACTGGATCATCACCGATGCGTCGGGCCGCACGCAGGAAGTCCGCGGCGAAGGCGTGATCGGCGAACAGCCCGTTCTCGCGCCGGGAGAGCAGTTCAAATACACCAGCGGCGTCCCGCTGCCGACCGCCTCCGGCTTCATGAGCGGCCGTTATCAGATGGTCAGCGAAAGCGGCGAGCGTTTCGAAATCGACGTGCCGACTTTTTCGCTGGACTCTCCCGACCATAGCCGGGTGCTGAACTGAACGAGACGAACTTGAGCGGTTGCCTGGTGTCGGCCGGCTGCACGCACGCCTTGTCAGAGACCGGCTTCTTCCGGCGTGAATTCGTAGACCGAGCTGCAAAACTCGCAGGTCACCACAATCTTGCCGTCCTTCACCATTTCGGCTCGATCCTGCATGGCGAAACTCGACAGCATCGAGTTGACGGCATGGCGTGAGCACGAGCATTGCGCACGCAAGGGAACTGGCGAGAACACCCGTACACCGCGCTCGTGAAACAGCCTGTAGAGCAGCCTTTCGCCGGAAAGATCGGGATCGATCAATTCCACATCTTCCACGGTCGACATAAGAGACTGCCCTTCCACCCAGGCGTCATCTTCCGGCAGACTCTGCGGCGTGACGCCTTCAGGCGCATCGCCGGGATCGAGGTCGCTCTGGCGCGCGCGTTCCGGTGCGGCCGGCAGGAATTGCAGCAAGAGTCCGCCGGCGCGCCATCGGTGCCGCAGTCCTTCGCCGCCGCGCCATTCCTCACCCACCGCGAGCCGCACGCGGGTGGGAATCTGTTCGGAACGCAGGAAATACTCATGCGCGGCATCTTCCAGCGTGCCTCCCTGGAGCGCCACCAGACCCTGATAGCGGCTCATGTCCGGTCCCTGGTCAATGGTGAGCGCCAGATGCCCGCGCCCGAGCAATTCGCCGGCCTCCTGCCCCTCACGAAGTCTTGAGGCGTCGAAGCGGGCGTAAGCACGCAATCGGTCCGGCGCCTGGAAGTCCACGATCAAGAAGGATACCGGGCCATCGGTCTGGGTCTGCAGCAAAAAGCGCCCCTCGAACTTCAGCGAGGAGCCGAGAAGTGTGGTGAGCACAATCGCTTCGCCCAGCAATTTGCCGACGGGTTGCGGATAATTATGTTTGGCGAGAATTTCATCCAGCATTGGCCCGAGCCGGACCAGCCGACCGCGCGAATCCAGCGGTTCGATCTCAAACGGCAAGACGGCGTCGTCGACCGGAAGGGCCGAAGGGGCGCGGATCGCGGCTTCTGAGGAAAGGTCTTCTTGGAAGGGTCCTGAGTTCATCACGGCTATCTGGGGTCTGGCGCGGCGAATTTGAAGTTCATCTTCGCGGCAAATTTCACTATCGGAACTTCAAAGCACGAAACCACACCAGCCCTTCCGGCAGCATCGTCCGGACATTGAAGCGCGACTTCGGCTTCAACACAATCGAACGCCGCCGATGCAAGGGCCGGCGACCGACGTCAGCCGGCGTCACCTAATTCTAACCGGCGGCGTTGAAACACCAGGCCAAAATACCCTTTTGCGCGTGCAGCCGGTTCTCGGCCTCATCAAATACCACCGACTGCGGACCGTCGATCACCTCATCGGTGACCTCATCGCCGCGATGGGCCGGCAGACAATGCATAAACAGCGCTTCGGGCTTGGCGAGCGACATCAGCTGGGCGTTAACCTGGTAGGGCTTGAGCAGATTGTGCCGGTGTTCGCTGTCCTTGTCGCCCATCGAAAACCAGGTGTCGGTGACCACGCAGTCGGCACCACGAACCGCTTCTTCCGGATCGGAGCCGAGCACGATGGGCGCCCGCGTCGCTTTGATCCAATCCTTCATCGATTTGTTAGGCGCCAATTGCGGCGGGGTCGCCACGCGCAAATTGAACCGAAACCGCTCTGCGGCATGCACCCAGGAAGCCAGGACGTTGTTGTCATCGCCGGTCCAGGCCACGGTGCGGCCTTCAATCGGACCGCGATGCTCCTCGAAAGTCATCAGATCGGCCATGACCTGGCAGGGATGCGACCGCCGCGTCAGACCGTTGATCACCGGAACGGTGGCGTGAGCGGCCAGTTCCAGAAGTGCCTCATGATTGAGGATGCGGATCATGATGGCGTCGACATAGCGCGACAGCACCCGCGCGGTATCCGCAATCGTTTCACCACGACCGAGTTGCATTTCCGCGCCGGTCAGCATGATGGATTCGCCGCCGAGCTGGCGCATCCCGACATCAAATGACACCCGCGTGCGCGTCGACGGCTTTTCGAAAATCATCGCCAGCGTCTTGCCGGCAAGTGGCTCGGCGGGCGCCTGATGGGCCTTGAGCTTTGCCTTCATCGCCACGCCAGCCGCCAGCATCTGACGCAGTTCCGCAGTCGGAAGCTCGTTGAGATCGAGGAAGTGCCGGGGAGCGCTCATCGGGCCGTCGCCTGGGTTTGGCTCGACAAGGCCGCGCAGGCGCGTTCGAGACGTTGCACAGCCTCCTCGATTTCCGCCTGACTGACGATCAACGGAGGCAGCAGCCGAACCACGTTATCGCCGGCGCCGACCGCCAGCAGCTTGTGCTCCCGCAAGGCGTTGACCAGATCACCCGAAGGCACCACGGCCTTCAAACCGATCAGGAGGCCTTCGCCTCTCACTTCGGACAGCACTTGGGGATGCCGATCGACGACGGAAGCGAGCTTCTGTTTGAGCAGGAGCGACATCTCGCGCACGTGATCGAGGAATCCCGGCTTTAGCATCACGTCGAGCACGGCATTGGCAGCAGCGATCGCCAGCGGATTGCCGCCGAAGGTTGAGCCGTGCGAGCCCGGCGTCATGCCGGAAGCGGCCTTCGCAGTCGCGAGGCAAGCACCGATCGGAAAACCGCCACCTAGCGCCTTGGCGAGCGGCATCACGTCCGGCGTAACACCAAGACGCTGATAGGCAAATAATTCGCCGGTGCGGCCCATGCCGGTCTGCACTTCGTCCATGACCAACAGCAGACCGCGCTCATCGCAAAGCCGGCGCAGCTCCTTAAAGAAACTTGGCGAGGCTGCGCGCACACCGCCCTCGCCTTGCAAAGGCTCGACCAGGATGCCCGCGGTCTGCGGACCGATCACGCGTTTGACAGCCTCGATGTCGCCGAGCGGCACCTGATCGAAACCATCCAGCGGCGGACCGAAGCCTTCCAGATATTTGGCCGAGCCCGTCGCGGCGAGCGCCGCCAAAGTCCGTCCATGAAACGCGCCTTCGAAGGTCACGATCCGGTAGCGTTCGGGGTGACCCTGGCTTGCGTGATAGCGGCGAGTGATCTTGATTGCGCATTCCACCGCCTCCGCGCCGGAATTGGCAAAGAATACGAAATCGGCAAAACTCACCTCGCACAGTCTGGCGGCGAGCTTTTCGCCATCCGGGCTCTTGAACAGGTTCGACATGTGCCAAAGCCTGGTCGCCTGCTCCTGCAACGCGGCGACGAGATGTGGATGCGCGTGACCGAGGGAGTTCACCGCTACGCCGCTGGTGAAATCAAGATAGCGCTCACCGTCCGTGCCAATGAGCCACGCGCCCTCGCCGCGCTCAAAGGCAAGATCCGCCCTGGCGAAAACGGGAAGCAGATGCGACGCGGCGCTGTTGGTCATGACATTCACTGGGGTTCGAACGACATGGCCAAGCGCGCATTGGCGCGATCGCGTTAACCTGCCGTTCCGGAAAACAAACGTGCCGCCTTTTCAGGGCGGCACGTGCAACCATTTTAGGCGGGCGTCGAAAGCTGTCAACCGCCCATTGGAACCCAAAAAGCTGTGAACCCGTAATCTTTCGGACACAGAAGGTGTGGACGTGACCTGCGCGACTCTTGCGCGAGAGTCACGGCATATTGTAGCCTTTTAACTGTCGGATACGACATATCGTGCGGCGGTTTCATTTCTTCTAACGTCCCCCTTGTTCGGCGTCAGGCCGGGCGCGCAATGCGTCCACCGAGAGCTAAGGGATTCTGCCCGTTGGAGTTTTGGAACGCTGGCGCACGCGGCACCCCCTTCGAAGGGTCGTGCGACACGAAAGGAACAGTGCGATGACGGTATTGACTTGGACCGACGATCGCGTCGAACAGTTGAAAAAACTCTGGGAAGGCGGCCTTTCGGCCAGCCAGATCGCCGCCGAACTGGGCAATGTGACCCGCAACGCAGTGATCGGCAAGGTGCATCGATTGGGCTTGTCCGGCCGCGCCAAAACCCCGTCCACCGCCGCTCCCCGGCAGCGCAAGGCCCGCCCTGCATCACATATGGTCAGGGTCTCGCGGCCGGTTTCGCGGGGCAACACGGCGCTCGCACACGCCTTCGAGGTCGAACTCGAGCCGGATCCCATCGCCTACGACAACGTCGTGCCGATGAGCCAGCGCTTGTCGCTTCTGGAATTGAACGAGGCGACCTGCCACTGGCCGATCGGCGATCCCTCGAGCCCGGAGTTCTTTTTCTGCGGTGGAAGGGCGTTGGCCAGCCTGCCCTATTGCGCCCACCACTCGCGCATCGCCTATCAGCCGACCGCCGACCGGCGGCGCCAGCCTCCAAAGCAGAGCCGATAAAGCGAGTCTGATAAAACTGGCCGGACTATCTATCTGGTCCGGCCATCGCCCGCGCCAGGATTACAGGTCAGGTCATTCGGCGGTTTTGGCAAACCGGTCATCCAGCGCATAGCCGGCGCCCCGCACCGTGCGGATCGGATCCTGTTCGCGGCCGGGATTGAGCAGTTTGCGCAGGCGTCCGATATGCACGTCGACCGTTCGCTCGTCGATATAGATGTCGCGCCCCCAGACGCCATCGAGCAACTGCTCCCGGCTGAACACACGACCTGGGTGTTCGAGGAAAAATTCCAGCAGACGATATTCGGTAGGACCGAGATCGATCGGCCGACCGGAGCGGGCGACCCGGCGCTTTTCGCGATCGAGCTCGATGTCGCCATAGGCCAGCACGGTTGCCAATCGCTCGGGGCTCGCCCGTCGCAGCAATCCCTTGACCCGGGCCAGGAGCTCGGGAACGGAGAACGGCTTTACGATGTAGTCGTCGGCTCCGGTCGCTAATCCCCTGACACGCTCACTTTCCTCGCCACGCGCCGTCAGCATGATAATCGGCAACTGCCGGGTCTCCGGCCGCGACCGCAGGCGGCGGCACAACTCAATCCCTGAGAGGCCGGGCAGCATCCAGTCGAGCACCACGAGATCGGGAACCCGTTCCTTCAGCCTGGTATCGGCCTCATCGCCGCGGCCGACCGTTTCCACCTCATAGCCTTCGGCATCGAGGTTGTAGCGCAAGAGCGTGGCGAGCGCGTCTTCATCTTCAACCACCAGAATGCGCGCGTTCATGTGTGTCGTCCCGTGCTGATCGCCAATCGATCGAATTACCCTTTGCCGCCCGGCGTGGACGAGGCAAAGGAAGTCATGTCGCCCTTCGGCCGCTTATCCAGAACCTGGTGGCCCTCGATCATGTAAAAGACCGTCTCGGCGATATTGGTCGCGTGATCGCCAATCCGCTCAATATTCTTGGCGCAGAACATCAGATGAATGCAGAAGCTGATGTTGCGCGGATCTTCCATCATATAGGTGAGAAGTTCGCGGAACAGCGAGGTACAGATCGCGTCGACCTCTTCGTCGCCCTTCCAGACGGCCATTGCCGCCGGAAGATCGTGGGCGGCGTAGGCGTCGAGCACGGCCTTGACCTGCGACTGCACAAGATCGGTCATGTGCTCGAGCCCACGCATCAACTGCAGCGGCTGGAAATCATTTTCCAGCGCGGCCACGCGCTTTCCCATGTTCTTGGCAAGATCGCCCATCCGCTCGAGATCGACCGCCACCCGCATCGCAGCCACAATCTCGCGAAGATCCACCGCCATCGGCTGGCGACGCGCGATGGTAAGAACGGCACGCTCCTCGATGGTCCGCTGCAAATTGTCGATTTCGGCATCGGCCGCCGCCACGCGCTTGCCGAGCGCCACGTCGCGCCTGACCAGCGCATCGACGGAATCGACGATCATGCGTTCAGCAAGCCCGCCCATTTCGGCGACAAGCCGGGTCAACTCCTGCAGATCGCTGTCAAATGCCTTTGCGGTGTGCTCTGAGGCCATTTCAATTCTCCTAGCCGAAGCGGCCGGTGATGTAGTCCTGGGTTCGTCGATCGCTCGGCGAAGTGAAGATCTTGTCGGTATCGCCAAACTCGATCAGCTCACCGAGATACATGAATGCGGTCTTGTCGGAGACGCGCGCCGCCTGCTGCATGTTGTGGGTGACGATCGCGATCGTGTAGCTATCCGCCAGTTCCTGGATCAGCTCCTCGATCTTGGCGGTCGAAATCGGATCGAGCGCCGAGCACGGCTCGTCGAACAAGATCACCTCGGGGCGAACAGCCACGGTGCGTGCGATACAAAGCCGCTGCTGCTGGCCGCCGGAAAGGCTGAGCCCACTGGCATTCAGTTTGTCCTTAACCTCGTTCCACAGCGCCCCGCCGCGCAGCGCCTTTTCAACACGCTCATCCATCTCGGATTTCGAAATTTTCTCATAGAGCCGGATTCCGAAGGCGATGTTTTCATAGATCGTCATTGGAAAGGGTGTCGGCTTCTGGAACACCATGCCGACGCGGGCGCGCAGCAAATTGAGATCAAGCCTTGGATCAAGAATATCGGTTTGATCGAGCAGGAGCTGCCCGGTGGCGCGCTGGCCGGGATATAGGTCATACATGCGGTTGAATATGCGCAGCAGGGTCGATTTTCCGCAGCCGGAAGGACCGATGAACGCGGTTACCCGATTGGTTCCGAGCGTGAGATTGATGTTCTTCAGCGCGTGATGTTCGCCGTAATAGAAATTGAGATCGCGAGCCGTGACCTTGGCAGGTGCTTCGGGCAGCGCAACCGGCGGCACCGATCCCGCCAGGGCCCCGGTCGAAAACGATAGATCGGTCATTTTGCGGTCCTCTCAGCGCCGATGATGCGCGCGCCAATGTTCAGGGCAAGCACGGTGACGGTAATCAGCAGGGCCCCGCTCCAGGCGAGTTGCTTCCAGTAGGCGTAGGGACTCTGCACGAAGTTATTGATGGTGACGGGCAGGTTAGCCATGGTCTTGGTGAGATCCAGGCTGAAGAACTGATTGCTGAGCGCGGTAAAGAGCAGCGGCGCGGTTTCGCCGGCGACACGGGCGGTCGCCAGCAACACGCCGGTGATCAGGCCCGACCGGGCCGCGCGATAGGCAATCCGCCGGATCACCAGTGATCGCGGCAGCCCCAGCGCGGAAGCAGCCTCGCGCAGCGAACTCGGTACCAGCAGCAGCATGTCCTCGGTGGTCCGCAACACCACCGGTGTCACGATCACCGCGAGCGCGAGCGCGCCGGCCAGCGCCGAGAAGCTACGCATGGGCACCACGACCGCGCCATAGATGAAAAGCCCAATGATGATCGAAGGCGCGCTGAGCAGAATGTCATTGATGAAGCGGATGACCGACGTCAGCCGGTCATGCTTGCCGTATTCGGCCAGATAGGTTCCGGCAAACAGCCCAAGCGGCGCGCCGATACCCACCCCTATCACCGTCATGATCACCGAACCGATAATCGCGTTCAGCAGGCCACCTTCGGTGGACCCGGGCGGCGGCGTGTTCTGGGTGAATATCTGCAGGCTCAACCCGAAGAGGCCGTTATAGAGCAATGTGGACAGGATCAGCGCAAGCCAGGTCACGCCAAAGATGGCGGCGGCGATGCACAGGCCACGGATGACGAGATCGACGCGTCGCCGGCGGGCATAAATCGGATTCATGGCGTCACTTCCCGGCCTTTTGCTCGAGGCGCAGCAGCATCAGCCGCGCGGCGGCAAGCACGAAGAACGTCAATACGAACAACAAGAGCCCGAGCAGGATCAGACCGGACTGATGCAAGCCGTCGCTCTCGGCAAACTCGCTGGCGATTGCCGCCGAGATCGTCGTGCCAGGCGCGAAGATCGAGGACGAGATACGAAAGGAATTGCCGATGATGAAGCTGACCGCCATGGTTTCACCGAGCGCGCGGCCAAGCGCCAGCATGACACCGCCGATCACGCCAACCCTGGTATAGGGGAGCACGACACTGCGAACGACTTCCCAGGTGGTGCAGCCGACGCCGTAGGCGGCCTCTTTGAGTACCGGCGGCACGGTCTTGAAAACATCAACGGAAATCGCGGTAATGAAGGGCAGCACCATGATCGCCAGGATCAGGGCTGCATTGAACAGGCTGAGATAGGAAGGCGGGCCGGCAAAGATCAAATTCAGGCCGGGCACGCTGCCAAACACGGTGATCATGAACGGCTGGAAAGTGTAGGCCAGAAACGGCCCGAGAACGAAGAAACCCCACATGCCGTAGATGATCGAGGGAATGCCAGCCAGAAGCTCGATGGCAATGCCTATCGGGCGGCGCAGCCAGGGCGGGCAGAGTTCGGTCAGGAAGATTGCGATGCCGAGCCCCACCGGGACGGCGATCAGCATCGCAATGGCCGACGTGACCAGCGTGCCATAGATCGGGCTTAGCGCCCCGAGCACCGGCGGATCAGCGGACGGCGCCCAACGCTGAGTCCAAAGAAATGCGAAACCATATTCCTTCATCGCGGGCCAGGCGCCCACGACCAGCGACAGGATGATGCCGGCCAGGATCAACAGCACCAGGATCGCGCTAAGGCGCGTGATCCAGTAGAAGGTGACATCGCCCAGCTTGAACGCGTTCAGCGCCCGAGCACGATCGTAGGGTCCAGCGGCTTCCATTACCTCGCTCTGAACGACCATCTCCGCCACGCCTATCCCCTATACGTTATTTGCCGCGGAAAAGACCACAGGTACTCGCGCTTATCCACGCCGAGCCCGAACCGCTCAGCCAACTCGCGGGGAACGAAGCTCCTCGTTCCCCGCGAGAGGAAGTCGCTTAACTCTTGATGTCGGCAGCCCAGGTCTTCTCGATCAGCTTCACGACCGATTCCGGCATCGGGATGTAATCGAGCTCTTCTGCCATCTTGCCGCCCTTCTCAAAGGCGTACCTGAAGAACTTGAGAGCTTCCTGCGACGACGCCTTGTCGGCTGCATCCTTGTGCATCAGGATGAAGGTCGAAGCCGTGATCGGCCAGGATTTCTCGCCCGGCTGATCGGTGAGGATCAGATAGTAGCCGGTGCCGGCAACACTGCCCCAATCGGCATTCGAGGCGGCCGCCTGGAACGCATCAATGGTCGGCTCTACGGTCTTGCCCGCCTTGTTGACCAGCTTCGTGTAGGTCAGCTTGTTCTGCTTGGCGTAGGCGTATTCGACATAGCCGATGGCGTTTTTGGTCTGGCTGATATTGCCGGCGACGCCCTCATTGCCCTTGGCGCCGACGCCAACCGGCCACTCGACCGCGGTGTCCGAGCCCACCTTCGACTTCCAGTCCGCGCTGACCTTACTGAGGTAATCCGTGAAATTGAAGGTGGTGCCGGAGCCGTCGGAGCGACGCACCACGGCGATCGCCTCAGAGGGCAGGTTCAGTTTGGGGTTCAGCTTCTTGATTGCCGGATCGTCCCACTTGGTGATCTTGCCGAGGAAGATGTCGGCGAGCATCGTGCCGTCGAGAACGAGATCGCCGGGCTTCACGCCCTCGATGTTGACGACGGGCACGATGGCGCCCATGACCATCGGCCATTGCACCAGGCCGTCCTTATCGAGCTGCTCGGCTTTCAGCGGCTTGTCGGTCGCGCCAAAGGTAACGGTCTTGGCCTGGATCTGCTTGATACCCGCACCCGAGCCGATCGATTGATAGTTCAGGCCGTTGCCCGTCTCCTTCTTGTAGGCGTCAGCCCATTTGGAATAGATCGGGAAAGGAAAGGTGGCGCCGGCGCCGGTGATGTCGGCCGCAAAGGCCGAGGTCGATGCGGCCACCAGGCCGGCAGCGACGATCGCTTTGATGAAATTCATCCTAATCTCCTGCTTGGGAGCGAAGCGCCATTGCGCCCGATCGCGCTCCCGCGCCGCCCCTTTACGAGCAGCTGGTGCTGGTTTTACGAAGCTTGGATGACGATTGGATGACGGGCACAAGCGCCTGGAAGCAAAGGGCTTTAGCTCGCCGGCCCGGACCTCACCTGTGGAAAACAGGCGGTGAAGGTGGCGCCCTTCTTCGGTACGCTTTCGATCAAAAGCCGGCCGCGATGACGGTTAACAATATGTTTCACCAGAGATAGTCCCAATCCCGTGCCGCCCTGGGCGCGACTGTCACCGACGTCGACGCGATAGAAGCGCTCGGTCAGCCGGGGCAGATGTTCCGGCGCGATTCCCGGGCCGAAATCCCGTACCATGACGCGAATTTCAGGTCCTCCTTCGCTGGAGACGGCCGAGATCAGCGAAACCTCGACCTTGCCGCCAGCGGCACCGTACTTCAGAGCGTTCTCCACCAGGTTCTCAAACAGCCGCAGCAATTCCTCGCGGTCACCCGCGATGACGACCGGCCCGTTCGGCAGATCGATATTGATCGCCACCTGCCGCTCGCGGGCCAGTGGTTCAAGACCATCGGCGACCTGGCGAATAATCGGAACGATATCGATCAGGGTGTCCGGCCGGACGTGGGCCGATAATTCGACACGCGACAGCGACAGGAGATCATCGATCAGCCGCGCCATGCGCGTGGCTTGGGCGTGCATGATGCCAAGAAAGCGCTCGCGGGCCTTGGTGTCATCCTTGGCAGGCCCTTGCAAGGTGTCGATGAATCCCGACAAGGCGGCGAGCGGTGTGCGCAGTTCGTGGCTGGCATTGGCCACGAAGTCGGCCCTCATCTCCTCCACCCGTCGAAGCGGTGTGAGGTCGTGAAAGGTCATCAACATGCCGGTTTCAGCCCCTTCGGGCGTCGGCATGGGTACGGGCGTAACCACGAGTTCCATCCAGCGATCGACCGGCACATGATCGAGATAGGTCGCTCGGCGCGGCTCGGCTGTCGCCATGGCCTGACGAAGCGCGGTGACAATCTCCGGCGAGCGCAGCGCGAATTGCACGAGTTCGTTCCGCCGCAAGGCGGGAGCCATTTGCGAGGCGGCCGCATTGAGCTGAAGCACGCGACCTGTTCGGTCCAATAACACGGCCGGGTCAGGCATTCCTGCGACCACGGCAGCAACAGCAGCACTTTCGGCCGCATTGGCCGCAATCACTTCCCGAGGGCTGGCGGAGGCGGGATGCAGCAGCGGTCCAGTCAACAGCGCCGCAGCCATGAGGCAGATCCAGATCACGGCCCCATGCAGCCACGGCAGTTCGCCCAGCCCCGCCGCAAGCGCGAGTGCGACGCCCGCCACAATCAGGATGATCGCCGAGCCGCGCATTCGGGCGGGCCACGAGGCGTAAGAGAATTGTGTCGACGTTCCGATGGCCATCGCGGCTCTTCCCCGTGCGGGACCGCGTCGTTCAGGCGCCGGTATCCCTGCTCTTGCGTACATAGGCAGCTTCAGGCGGCGGCCCGGCATTCATGGTCGGCAGCGCCTGGCGCAACCGCTTGTTGCGCGCACCGTTTATAAGCTCCCGCAACGTCAACAAAATTACAGATAGGACGAAGGGTGCAAGGTAATAGAGGGTGCGAAACAGCAACATCCCCGCGATCAGCTCTTCCTTGTCCATCTGCCAGAGCCCGACCAGCATGGCGGCATCAAAGACACCGAGCCCGCCGGGCGAATGGCTGGCGAAACCAAGCAGGGTCGCCGAGACAAAAATCACAGCCACGACGACGAACCCGAGATTGGGCTCGTCCGGCACCAGAACATACATGGCGAGCGCGCAGAACCCGAGATCGACAATGCCGATCGCAATTTGCAGCAAGGTCAACGGCCCCCCGGGGAGGGTCACCGTCCACGGGCCGCGGCCGACGTTCCGCGGCCGGATCCAGACCCATGCCACGTATCCGATCAGCGCCGCGAGCACCGCAAAGGCCACCAACCGGTTCAGCCATGGCGGAAGCTGGTCGATCGAGGTGGCGGCGTCCGGATGCAGGGCAATGCCGAGGCCGAGCACGGCAGCATTGCCGAGCCAGAACGTCAGCCCGGCCAGGAAGCAGATTTTGGCGACGTCGATGGCATTCAATCCCCACGCCGAATAGATGCGATAGCGCACGGCGCCGCCGGTAAACACGCTGGCACCGACATTATGGCCGATCGAATAGGAGCTGAACGCGGCAAGCGCGTTCACCCTGTAGGGAATGTCAGGGCGGCCAATCGCACGGACCGCAAACAGATCGTAGAAAGTGAGCGTGAAATAGCCCGCGATCACAAATAGCGCGGAAAGCAGGACCGAACGTGGCTCGGTCTCCTTGATCGCTTCGATGACATCGTCAATCTCAATGCCGCGAAGCATGTGATACAGCACATAGCAGGCAACACCGATCACGGTGACGCTGATCACAACACCTACTTTGTGCAAAACCTGCTTGTGGCGCAGAAACGATGCCGCCCTGCGTATTGCTTCCAGCATCTACTGTCCCGGCTCTGACGCTCGCCTCACCTCAGCACCCGCCCGCCTGAGCATCGGAGCCGACGAGGTACGAGCAACCCTGATTCAAGTGCAGTCTTGAATTCGTTCCCCGCGGGAACTTGCCGCAACACCGAGGGCGAGGTCAAATCTGCACATCGACTTAGAACGACGAATTTCCTCGTTTTGCGGAATGGACGTTGCCCGCGCTGGCTTTGGTAACGCGTTTTGTTATCAAGTGGAATTCGCCGGTGGCTAAATAAAGCCCTTCCCCGTATATCCCCGGGAAAATCCCAAGGGACCTCAAGGGATCCCAAAAGACGACCGACGCCTGCCGGATACAACCAGAGGGCGCCGACAGGGGCGCCGACTTCTGGAGATGGGAACAGGTGACCTCCGCCCCTTGGCACGTAAATGGCACGCGCCGCCTTCACGAAGCCGGGGTGTAACGCGAGACCACCCAATCACGCAGGGCGGATCCGATCGCGCAGCCGATCAGGTACGGGACGAACATGACCAATCCAAGATCGAGCCAATAGCCTGGGCGACCCGGAATGACACGGGTCACCGCCGCTGCCACCAGCAGGATGGCGAGCGCCGCGAGCCACCCGGACAGCGCCCGGGAAACTCCGCGCGCCCGGTGGACCACCGCAATCCAGCCCATCGCCAGCCCCAGCAGCAGCGAAGCCAGCAACCAGCCCCAGGGAAATACCGCAAGATAGGTCATCTCTACTACCTCACCCGAAATTCGATGCGGCGGTTCTGGGCCTTGCCTTCATCGGTGTCATTGGCTGCCAATGGTTGAGAACTGCCATAGCCGACCGCGGTGAAGCGTTCCGCAGCCAGACCTGCCTTGACCAGATAATCGACAACCGCCTGAGCACGCTTTTCCGATAACACTTGATTTGTGGGGCCTTCGCCGTCGGCATCGGTATGACCGACGACTTCGATGTTGGCCGAGGAACAACGCATGGCTGTTTCGATCAGCCGGTCGAGCAGGCCGGCGGAATCCGGATCGATGGTCGCCCGCCCGGACTCAAAGCGGATTTTGCCCTTACTGAGCAAATCCGTGAACAACTGCTGGCACACCGTCGCATCGACGGGGGCCGGCGCCGGCTTGACCGAGATCTCCGCCTTGGCCTGCCAGCCCTGCGGCAGTTCCCTGGCAAGTGCGGATCGAATCTGATCGGCGGCGACGTCATAGAGCGCATCGCCCGATAGCTTCACCTCGCGATCCGAAACGATCAGCGTTCCGGTCGACAGCCGTGACAACGCCCCAAGTGCGATCGTGACCGCGGCAGCGAAACCGGAAGGCGCTCCGACACTCGCCTTGAGATTGTCGACAACCTTTTCACTGAAGAATTTTCTCCCCGCAGCAACCCCCAGCGCCGCGTGCACCGTATTGTCCGGCACATAGCCGGTGAGCGTCAGCGTCCCCGCCACGGGATCCTTGGAGGCCTGGAAAATGTAGGGCGGAGCCTTGATGTCATTGTCGGCGACGACGAATCCATCCGGCAGATTCTTCAGCGCGGCAACGATCGCCTCCCGCCCGCCCAGGTCGCGCGCCATGCCGGTTAGGCTGACCTTGGCATCGGAGATCGTAATCTTTCCGTCCTTCAACTTGCCTATCTGGTCGATCAGCAGCAAGGCGGCGACATCGAAACGCGGCGGCGCCCCGCGCGACAGCTTCATCCGATCGGCGACGTCAACGCCGGCGAGCGTGGCTCGGGCGGCATCCAGAAGCTTGGTCCGGCTGGTCGGCAGGGGAGCGCTGCCAGCGAGTGTCAAGCGCGCGACATCCCGTTCAGCCGACCAGACGAACGGCCGGGCTTCGGGCACAAGCCGCGTCTCGTCCTTGACCACGCGCACCCCCGGTACGGCCTCGACCGCGGCGAGCGCACTGCGGCGCCCCTCTTCCGAGAATGCATCCGCCGTGAACGTCACGTCGCGTCCGTCCACAGAGATGCTCTTGCGATCCAGCACCATGTCTTTCAGCGCCTCACTGCTCCTGGCGCTGAGCTGAGCTTCCAGCGACGCGGTATTGGTCCATGCCGCGAACCCCCAAAAGACCAGCAAGGGCAGCACCCCCGGCCACCATTTGCCGCTCCATCTAAAAACTCTGCGCATAGGTGGTCCTTGGGCTGGCTTTCTGGCCGGAGAGAGCGCCAATCATGAGTTCTGGGCCGATATTTCGATCCGCATGGCCCGTCGGGGTGGCCGGGAAGGCGGAAACCTCAAATCGGCAGACTGGAAACCGAGAGAAAACAAACCGTTGCCGCAGTGTCAAACGGAATTGGCCGGCATCGACAAGAGGTAAATCCGTCCTTTGCAACTAACCGTTTGTTCAAGGTCTGTCGGCTAGCTTGGCTCCTGCAAAATGGTTGCAACCGGCCTTTTATGAAGCAGTTCCGTCACAATATCATCCGCGCCGGGCTGGAAACCCTTTATCGCACCGGCGTCCATCATCTGATGCGTCCGATGTTCGGCGGGATCGGCGTCATTTTCATGCTGCATCATGTCCGGCCGGCCCGGAATGAGCCGTTTCAACCCAATCGCCACCTCGAAGTCACACCCGAATTTCTCGGCGAAATGCTGAGACATCTGAGAGAGCGCAAGATCGACGTGATTTCGCTGGATGCCGCCCACGAGCGGCTGGCCCGGCGCGACTTCTCCGGACGGTTCGCCTGCTTCACGCTGGACGACGGCTATCGAGACAATCGCGATTTCGCACTGCCCGTGATGCGGGAGTTTGACGCACCCCTGACCGTGTATGTCACCAGCGAATTCGCTGAAGGAACGGGCCGCTTGTGGTGGATCGCGCTCGAACAGGCCATCGCCAACGCCGAAGTGATCGAGGCCGCGATTGGCGGTGTCGATGTCAGGCTCGACACCCGAACGCCGGAAGCCAAGCAGATGGCCTTCGACCGCCTGCACGACTGGCTGCGCGAACTGACCAACGAACAGCTACAGCGCGATGTAAGCGCGCTCTGCGCCCGACATCAGGTCGACGAATTCTCGATTTCACGCAAACTGTGCCTGTCCTGGGAGGAACTGAAGTCATTTGCCGCCGACCCGCTTGTCACGATCGGTGCCCACACGCTCACCCACAGCAACCTTGCCAAGCAGAGCGAGACGGAGGCCTATCGCGAGATGGCCGAAAGCCGCGGCAAGATCGAGGGCGTGCTGCAAAGGCCGGTACAGCATTTTGCCTATCCCTATGGCGACAGGCTGGCGGCAGGGCGCCGCGAGTTCGCGCTGGCCCGCCGGGCCGGTTTCAGGACGGCCGTCACGACGAGGCCGGGCATGATGTATGCTGAGAGTGCCGATCACATGACCGCGTTGTCGCGGCTTTCTCTCAACGGCAATTATCAGGACAAGCGCATCCTGCCGGTGCTGACTTCCGGCGCCGCCACGGCGATGTGGAACGGCTTTCGCAGGGTCGACACGGCCTGGGCCTGAGCGGCCAACGCGCGCGTACCTCTTCCTTGCTTGATCTCTTGACCTGCTCGCGCCGATGCGCGCAGATCTGCGCCCAAATCGTCGAGGGAGAGCAGCATGTTCAAGGATATGTTTTCGCTGCGTGGCCGAGTGGCGCTGGTGACCGGCGGATCACGCGGGATCGGCAGAATGATCGCAGAGGGCATGCTCGCCTATGGCGCGGCACGGGTTTACATCTCCGCGCGCAAGGCCGAACCTTGTGAAGCCGCCGCCAAACAGCTGAGCGCGGCCTATGAGGGCGAATGCGTCGCGCTCGCTTTCGACATCTCATCGATGGCCGGCATCGATGCGCTTGCCGGCGAAATCCGCAAACGCGAGCCTAAACTCGATATTCTCGTCAACAATGCCGGCGCCGCGTGGAACGCCGAGTTCGACGAATTCCCGGAGAGCGGCTGGGATAAGGTAGTGAACCTCAATCTCAAAACACCGTTTTTCCTGACCAGGGCCCTGGCAGAGCCGCTACGCGCCGCAGCGAGCGCCGAGCGGCCGTCCAAGGTCATCAATATCGCCTCCATCGACGGCATGTTCGTCAATCCGATGGAAACCTATTCCTATGCGGCGAGCAAATCAGGGCTGATCCATCTGACCCGCCGCATGGCCGCCAAACTGGTCCATGATCACGTGGTGGTCACTGCCATCGCGCCCGGCCCCTTCAAATCGGACATGAACCGGGCGGCCCGCGATAACGCCGATGCGGTCGCGCACCACGTACCGCTCGGGCGCGTGGGGACCGATGAGGACATGGCAGGAGCGGCGATTTATCTTGCCTCCCGCGCGGGCGATTATGTGGTCGGCCAAACCCTCGCCGTCGATGGCGGTGTCGTGTTCGCCAATCCCGGCATCAACGGCAAGGGCTGGGACGACGTTGCTTAAACTGCCAGCCGATCAGGACTCGATCTTCACATACTCGAAATCGCCCGGCTTGTTGTCGATGCCGACCTTGGGCGGCGAAATCCAGGAAGCATAGCCGCCGATCTCGGTGACGGGCTGCATCAGCGAGGCTATGAATTCGCCATCGCCAGCCGACGGCAACCATTCGCCTTTGCGCCTGCTCCAGGTCGCGTCGTCGATCAACAAGCCCTCGGGCGTGGCATGCACATTCTTGAACTCGCCAATCTGCCGATGAAACGCCACGTGCGGCAGCCGCAAACTGAAATCGTAGCCGGCGAGCGAAATTGTCTTATTCCAGCGCAACAGACCCTTGACGCAATCCTGCGAGTAATCATCGCGCAGCCGCATGTTGAGCGCGGTCAATGCCGGCTCATCGACGCGCTTGATCTCGCCATCGACCAGCTTGAGCACCGGATAGGTGCTGCTCTTCAGCTGGTGGTCGTCCTGGATCTGAGTCTCCCGATAGCGCCCCTTGATGCCGGCATTGAAGGCGTTCGCCGCGTTGGTCGACACTTCCGAGCCGAACAAATCCAGCGAAAGCGAATAATGCAGGTTCAGCTTCTTCTGAAGGGTAGGCAGGTCGATCACACCGAGCGACCGCACCCTGGCGATGTCGGCAGGGTCGGTGATCCCGGCGGCTTTCATGGCCTCGCAGGTTCGTCGCACGACGCGGGTGATCCCGGTCTCCCCGACGAACATGTGATGGGCTTCTTCGGTCAGCATGAAGCGGCAGGTGCGCGACAGCGGATCAAAGCCCGATTGAGCGAGGCTATGGAGTTGCATCTTGCCGTCGCGATCGGTGAAATAAGTGAACATGAAGAACGACAGCCAGTCCGGCGTAGCCTCGTTGAAGGCGCCGAGCATGCGCGGGGCATCGGCATCCCCGGAGCGGCGGCGCAACAAATCATCCGCCTCCTCGCGACCGTCGCGGCCAAAATATTTCTGTAGGAGATAGACCATGGCCCAGAGGTGGCGGCCCTCTTCGACATTGACCTGGAACAGGTTGCGCAGGTCATAGAGCGAGGGCGCGGTCTTGCCGAGGTGACGCTGCTGCTCGACGGAAGCAGGCTCAGTATCGCCCTGGATCACAATCAGGCGGCGCAGCATCGCGCGGTGCTCACCAGGGACCTCCTGCCAGGCCGGCTCGCCATAATGCTCGCCAAACGGAACGACGCGGTTTTCCTCTTGGGGGGCTAGAAGGATGCCCCAGCGATATTCCGGCATCCGGACATAGTCGAACTTCGCCCAGCCGCGCGGGTCCACTGAGTAAGCGGTACGCAGATAGACCAGCGATTCCTGAAAACCCTCCGGCCCCATGTCGCGCCACCAGTCCATATAGCCGGGATGCCAACCTTCGAGCGCTTTCAGCACCTGACGGTCCTCGCCGAGATTCACGTTGTTGGGAATCTTGGTGGAGTAATCGACATTCATCATGTTCGCGTTCATGGCGCGCCTCCTTGTGGCTCTCGCGTCCAAGCACCGTGCCGCAGCACGGCTGAGTTCAACTACACCCTCGTCATATCGAATTTCGGTTTCTCGCCGCTGCCATAGCGGCGCAGCGCGCCCTGTTCGCCGATTGCGTTGGGCCGCTGGAAAATCCAGTTCTGCCAGGCGGTGAGCCGCGCAAAGATCTTGGATTCCATGGTCTCGGGCCCGACAAAACGCAGATTGGCTTCCAACCCGGTGAGACTGTCCGGCGAGAAGCTGGCGCGCTCCTCAAGGAACACCCTGATCTCGTCATCCCAATCGATGTCGTCGAGCGCGAAGGTCACAAGCCCGAGCCGCTCGGCCGCTTCGGCATCAATCTCCGTGCCGATCGCAGCCCTGGCGCGTTCGAGGTCGGCGGGGTCCGCCAGAAACCGCGACTGCAGGCGCGTCAATCCATGGCTCATCGGATAGGGACCGAAATTCATCGCGCTCAATGCCAGCGACGGCGGCGGTCGATTGTCGCCCTGTTTCTGCCCGATCAGCATATACGCACGGTCCGCTGCCCAGACCAATTCCGCAAGCGTCCCTGCAAAGCAGGAGCCGGGCTCCACCAGGGTTACCAGCGTCCGTGAGGTCACATCGATCCGCTTGAGCACACGCTTCCAGAAATGCCTGATCTCGTTGACCAGCCAGTGGCCCTGGTGGGCCTCGAGAAAGGCGTCATACGACAGCACCTGCGCACGCTCGCCGTGCGATTTGAAAACCAGCACGCCGACATCAAGTTCGTTGAGGCGCAAATGCAGGATGGCGTCATCGAGTTCGCGTGCGACCTGAAGCGGCCAGAACGAGGCCCCTTGCGTCATCAAGCCATCGATACCGGCGGGTGCGGCCGAATCCGCTGCCTGGACCCTGATGGTGGCAATACGTTCCTTGCGATCGATTTCGACGCTGACGAAACCATAGCGCAGCGTGTCGCCGTCAATGGTGCGGTTGAGCGGCGTCAGCGCAATTCTTCCCTGACCGCTGGCCTTGCGTGGGGAATTGGCGGCGAATTCGCGGGCGCGCTCGACAACCTTGGTCTCCAGCTTGCTGTTGGGCGCGATCTCATCGACCAGCCGCCACTGCACGGCGCGCTTTCCCTTGACGCCTTCCTCAATGGTGCAGAAGAAGTCCGCGTGATCGCGGCGCACCTTGCGCTTCTCGACCACGCGCGTCACGCCGCCGGTGCCGGGCAAGACGGCAAGCAGGGGCACTTCCGGCAGCGCCACCGCGGCCGCGCCGTCATCGGCAAGGATGATGTGATCGGTGGCCAAAGCGAGCTCATAGCCGCCACCTGCCGCACTGCCGTTGACGACCGTGATGAAGCGTTGGCCGGAATTTTCGCTGGAATCTTCGAACCCATTGCGGGTTTCGTTGGTGAACTTGCAGAAATTCACCTTGTGGGCATGCGAGGCGCCGGCGAGCATCCGAATATTGGCGCCGGCGCAGAACACCCTGTTCTTCCCCGAGCGCAGCAGCACCACTTTCACTTCGGGGTGCTCGAAGCGCAAACGCTGCAGGGCATCGGCCAGTTCGATGTCGACGCCGAGATCATAGGAATTGAGCTTGAGCTGATAGCCCTCGAACAGCCCGCCATTCTCATCGACATCCATCGTGAGCGTGGCGGTGTCGCCTTCGACACTGAGCTTCCAGTGACGGTAGCGCGAGGGGTCGGTTTGAAAATCGATGTAGGTCGCGCCCCCGGCCAGAACGCGGTCATGATCGGCCATGGGCTATCCTCGATGTCCTACTGAGAATGCATTTTTATGCATAATAATGCATGTTTGATGAGGTGGTCCAGAGGCTTCTAGGCTCGTTTTATGCATTTTCTTGCACGTTTTCACGATTATCGGTCTCTTCCGGTCAAGATAGCGCCCGCCCAACGAAATCGGCGACGGACTGCAGCGTCACTTGCGGCGCCTCGCGGTGCGGAGAATGGCCAGCGCCTGGAATGACCGTCACTTCAAGCGGGCAGGAGCATTCCTCGCGCGCGATCTCGATCTGCCGCAGCGTGCCGTATTGATCGTCGGCACCCTGCAGGATCAAAAGCGGTACCCGGACATGGGCAAGATATTCCGAGATGTCCCACGTCCGGAATCCGGGATCGAGCCACGCGCCATTCCACCCATAGAAGGCGTTATCGACGTCGCGATGCCAGCGGGTGAGCCTTGCGCGCAGACCTGTGATGTCGCCCCGGGATGCCTCATAGGTCTGCTGGACAGCGACAATCGAGGCGAGCGAAATATCTTCAACGACAAAATGCGGCGCGATCAATGCGATCCCCGCGATCCGCGAATCAGAAACGCCACCGCCATAGATCGTCGAGATGGAAGCGCCGTCGGAATGGCCAAGCAGGATGCCGCGCTGGAAGTCCATTGTATCCAAGAGCTTCGGCAGCACATCGAGGGCTTCGCGATGCATGTAGTCGAGTGGACGGGGAAGCGGGACCGGGCTCGACTGCCCATAGCCAGCGCGCGAATAGGCCAGAACGCCGAGCCCCGTTTCAGTCTGCAGCCGCTCCGGGAAATCTCCCCACAATCCCGCGGACCCCAGCCCCTCATGGAGCATAATGATAGTCGGCGCTTCCGACGGCGTCGGGCCGAACCGTCGATACTCCAGATTGAGCGCGCCGACGTTCAGGAAACCCTCGAGCTCCATCGCGGGCCTGCAATCACTGCGCCTGTTGCGATTGTTCACGCAGCTTGAAGCGCTGGATTTTTCCGGTCGCGGTTTTCGGCAACGCATCGACCAGTTCGATCCAGCGCGGATATTTCCACGGCCCGATCTTCTGCTTCACATGCTCCTTCAGGGCTTCCTGCAGTGGCTCCGTTGCTACGCCTTGCCGCAACACCACGAACGCCTTGGGCTTGAGCAAGCCCTCAGGATCGGCTTGCGGCACCACGGCGGCTTCGAGCACGTCCGGATGGGTGATCAGCGCGCTCTCCACTTCGAAAGGCGAGACCCAAATCCCCGACACCTTGAACATGTCGTCGGCACGGCCGCAGAACGTGTAGCGGCCCTCCCCATCGCGAATGTATTTGTCGCCCGTCCGCGTCCATTCGCCCTGAAAGGTGGAGCGGCTCTTGTCGCGCTGATTCCAATAGCCTTCACCGGCCGAGGGCGCATCAACGAGAAGTTCGCCCACTTCCCCGTCGGCGACCTCCGCGCCGGCTTCGTTGACGAGCCGCACCCGATAGCCCGGGACCGGACGGCCAGACGAACCATATTTGAGATCGCCGGGCGAATTGGAGAGAAAGATATGGAGCAATTCGGTCGACCCGACGCCATCCAGGATATCGACGCCGAACCGTGCTTTCCACTGCCGGCCGACCGATTCCGGCAACGCCTCGCCAGCCGAGGTGCAGATACGCAGCCGGGTGCCGCAGCTTTCGGACTTCAGCGTCTCGTCGTTCAGCATTGCCGAGAACAGCGTCGGCACGCCAAAGAAGATGGTGGGTTTGTAACGGTTCATCAGCGCGAACATGCGTGCCGGCGTCGGCCGTTCGCTATTGAGGACGGTTGTCGCTCCGACCGACATCGGAAAAGTCAGCGCATTACCGAGTCCATAGGCAAAGAACAATTTCGCCGCCGACAGCACGACATCATCCTCGCGGATGCCGAGAACCTGTTTGGCGTAGGTCTCAGCGGTCGCGGCAAGACTTGCATGCAGGTGCCGCACGCCTTTCGGATTGCCAGTCGATCCCGACGAATAGAGCCAGAACGCCGGCTCCTCGGCGTGGGTTGCGACGGTCTGGAAAGTCTCGCCATCGCCGGCAAGCTCATCAGCCAAGCTTTTGAAACCATGTCCGCCGCCACCTGCGACCAGCACATGCCGCAGGTCCGGCAGCCGATGAAGCAGATCTTGGATCATGGGAAGCAACGCGTCGGAGACGAACAAAACACGCGCACGGCAATCGGCGAGAATGTAGGCGTATTGATCGGGGGTCAGTAGCGTATTCAGGGGGACGGGCAGGATGCCGGCCCGGACCGCGCCGAGAAAAACAGCTGGAAAATCCACGGTGTCGAGCATGATCATCGCGACGCGCTCTTCACGATGAACCCCAAGGCGCCGAAGAAGATTGGCAACACGGCAGCTCTGTTGCTGCAGCCCACTATAAGTCAGCTCGGAAACGGTATCAGTGAAAGCCAGCTTGTCACCGCGCCCTTCCGTGACGTTGCGATCAAGCAACCAGGTGACTGCGTTGTAGGACATGGCGCTCACCTTATGGGGCATGGCGAAAGGCGGCCACGATATAGCGCTCGCATCGCCGTCTTCGCCCACGCTTCTTCTGAATTATATTTCATAGCAAGCCACTTGGCTTTCTTGCTGTCAATGGTCGCCGGCACTATGATTCCGAAGCTTGCATGGATCAGAACGAACGCATGACCGACGACCTGGCCTCCGAAAGCGTCTTCCTTGAGGAACTGGGACAGCGCGTTCGCACCATGCGCGGCTTGCGGGGCATGTCGCGCAAGGTTCTTGCCAGAGTTTCCGGGATATCGGAGCGCTACATCGCCCAGCTCGAAAGCGGCAAGGGAAATGTATCCATCGTGCTGCTGCGCCGAGTCTCGCACGCGATGGGCGCGCATCTGCAGGACATCATTCCGGAGTCCGCGACCGGCTGGCTGACGTTCCGTGACCTGTTGCGCAATGCCACCCCCGCCCAACTCGCCAAGGCCAGGGATTTGCTTGCCGGGCACGATTCGACAACAAAACACCCGGCCGCCTTTGCCGGCATCGCGCTGATCGGTCTCCGCGGCGCCGGCAAATCCACGCTCGGCAAGATGCTCGCCCACCAGATCGGCTGGCGCTTTGTCGAACTGAACAAGGAGATCGAGCGGCAGAACGGATTGTCGGTACCGGAAGTCATTGCGATCTACGGTCAGGAAGGTTTCCGGCGCATGGAGCAGGCGGCTTTGCGGCAATTGCTGGCGGGCGAACTGCCGATGGTGCTGGCGACTGGCGGCGGCATCGTATCCGAGCCGCTGACATTCGATCTCATTCTGTCATCGTTCTACACGGTCTGGCTCAAGGCAAAGCCTGAAGAACACATGGCACGCGTCCGCGCCCAGGGTGACCTGCGGCCGATGGCCGATGATCGTTCGGCGATGAGTGAATTACGCACCATCCTGCTCAGCCGCGAACCGCTCTATGCCCGCGCGAATGCA
>Ga0207695_10000465_pt1 | contig 87928 bp, 89 predicted proteins | sample KBSC54metaG_FD_184354 | JGI IMG/M metagenome (GOLD analysis project Ga0207695, IMG submission 184354) | Corn rhizosphere microbial communities from Kellogg Biological Station, Michigan, USA - KBS C5-4 metaG (SPAdes) (version 2) | ecosystem: Host-associated > Plants > Roots > Rhizosphere > Soil...
CGAGTAGATCGCACCGAACGGCGCCGGCTTGTATATGCGCTCTGGTTTGCGGTCGCGCCCCGTCCACCCCGTCATGGGGATGAGCATTGTGGCGCTGCGGTGCGCACGCAAGCGGTGGGTGAGTGGGCCGTACCCCACTCACCCACCGCGTTCGTCGTGTTCCTTATGAGGTCGGCGAGGTCAGGTCGTAGATCGTGATGTTGTCCACGGTCTGCGCCTTGAAGTGCGCCGCGACCCAGGTGCCGATGGAGCTGCCCTCGTCGGCGCCGCCGTTGGCCCGGCCGCCGATGCCGCCGGAGATGTAGTAGTGGATCTTGTGCTGGGCGACGTAGGCCTGGAACTGGGCCAGCGTCGGGGACGGGTCGGAGCCGTTGAAGCCGCCGATGGCCATCACCGGATCGCCGGTGGCGAGCTGGTAGCCGGCCGCGTTCTGGGCGCCGATCGCCGCCGCCACCCAGCGGTAGCTCGACGCGTTCGCCTTGAGCAGGGCCTGGATCTGCGCGCCGGGGGTGCTGGCGTCGAGGAGGTTGCCCATGCCGCCGCCTCGGGTGCCGGTGGTGCCTCCGGTGCCGCCGCCGGGGAACTGGTTGGTGGTCGTGCCCTGGCCGCCGGTGCCGCCCGTGCCGCCGGTCTGGCCGCCCGGGGCTCCGCCGAAGCCGCCTTGCCCGCCGCCGAAGCCGCCCAGGCCGCCCAGGCCGCCAGTGCTACCTCCAGTGCTACCTCCGGTCTGGCCGCCGGTCGAGTTCTGGCCCGTCTGGCCACCCGGAGCGCCACCCGGGAAGAAGCCCTGGCCGCCGCCGGCGAAGTTCCGGCCGATTCGGTTGCCACCGCCGGGACCGCCGAACCCGCCGGGTCCGCCTCCGAAGCCGGCACCGGACGGTCCGGCCGAGGGGATCGAGCCGGAGTGCCCCGTGCTGGTCGTCGCCACGGCGTACGCCGCCGGGCCCAGCAGCGCCGCGCCGACGCCGATCGTCACCGCGGCGAGTCGCAGACCCTTGATGCGCGTGCCGGCCGCAGCGGGCGTACCCGCCTCGGCGGCAGAGGGAGCCGCCTGAGCGCCCTGCGTGGAACCGTCCGAGGTCGCACCCTCGACCGGCACCCACCCCGGCTGCGGGACAGCCGCGACCGGCGCGCTCTGCAGACCCTGCACCCCCTGCGCAGCTGACGCACCGCCCTGCAGACCCTGCGGCGCCCCGTTCTCCTTCCGCAGCCACCCCGGCCCGGCGAGCAGCAGCACCGCCCCGACCGCACCGCCGACCGCGATCACGTACCGCAGCCAGGAGTACCAGTCCGGCGTCTGGCCCAGCAGGTGGAACGACCACCAAGCGGTCACGCCGACCGCCCCCGCGAGCCCGATCCGGGCCAGCGGCTCGCTCCGCCGCGCCCACAGCATCCCGCCGCCCAGGCCGATCGTGATGGCGATGAGCGGAGCCAGCGCGATCGTGTAGTACGGGTGGAAGATGCCCTTCATGTAGCTGAACACCGCGGCTGTGCTGAGCAGCGACAGCCCCCACGCCAGCAGCGCGGCGCGAGCGTGGTCGGTGCGCCGGGCCCGGCCCGCGGCCCACAGGCCGAAGACGAACAGCACCAGCGCCGCCGGGATCAGCCAGCTGATCTGGCTGCCGATCTCGGAGTCGAACATCCGCCCGATGCCGGTGCCGGAGCTGAAACCGCCGCCTCCGCCACCGCGCGGGCCGCCTCCGCCGCCGTTGCCGCCGCCGGGGAAGGTGAACGACTGGCCGTTCGGCGCGGTGAACGTCCCGCCGGCGCCCGCCGTGCCCGTCGCCCCGGCAGCACCGGCAGCACCCGTCGTGCCCGTCGCGCCTTCCAGCCCCTGCCGGAACCCGCCGTTGCGACCGAAGCCGCCGCCGACGCTGCCGGTCTCGTTCCCGGTCAGCCGCCCGAAGCCGTTGTAGCCGAAGGTCAGGTTCAGGAAGCTGTTGTCCTGCGAGCCGCCGATGTAAGGCCGCGAACTCGCCGGCCAGAACTGCACGATCGCGACCCACCACCCGGCGCTGACCACGATGGCCAGCCCGGCCGCGCCGATCTGCCACAGCCGGCGCAGGAACCTGCCCGGCCCCAGGGCCAGGTAGACGGCCGTCAGCGCGGGCAGGATCAGGAACGCCTGCAGCGTCTTGGTGAGGAACGCGAAGCCGATCAGGGTCCCGGCCAGCACCAGCCAGCGCGTGCTGCCGTGCTCCATGGCGCGCACCACCGCGTAGACGGAGAGCGTCATCAGCAGGACCAGCAGCGCGTCCGGGTTGTTGAACTTGAACATCAGCACCGCGACCGGCGTGACCATCAGCGCGGCCGCCGCGAGCAGACCGAACGCCGCGCCGATCTTCGCATCGCGAGTCCGGGTCAGCACCCGCTTCACCGCCATATAGACCACGCCACACGTCGCGACGCCCATCAGCGCCTGCGGGGCCAGCATGGTCCAGGAGTCGAAGCCGAAGAGGCGCCCGGAGATCTCCATGACCCACAGCGAGGCCGGCGGCTTGTCGACGGTGATCGCGTTGCCCGCGTCCAGCGACCCGAACAGCATCGCCTTCCAGCTCTTCGTGCCGGCCTGGACCGCCGCGGCGTAGAACGAGTTCGCCCAGCCGGAGGCCGACAGGTCCCACAGGTACAACACGGCGGCGGCCACCAGGAGCCCCAGCAGGCCGGGCCGGGCCCAGCGCGGGTCGGTGTCCGGGCCGCGCCACAGGCGCGTGAAGCGCCCGGTGCCGCCGGCCGCCGTCGAGGCCGACGGCGGCCCGATCTGATAACCGACGTCTGACGTCGGGGACAAGGTGCTCATGACAGCTCTCCAGAGGTCTGAGCCGCCGGGACCGGGATCTCGTGATCGGCGGACGTGACGGGGTGGTGCCTGGGATGGAAGACCCAGGCGCGGAGCAGGATGAAGCGCGAGAGCGTCGACAGGCCGTTGGCGACGATCAGCGCGGCGAGTTCGGTGACGCGCGAGGGGTGGTGCACGGCCGTGTGGACCCCGGCCAGCGTCCCGGTCGACAGGACCAGGCCGATGCCGAAGGCGACGAGGCCGCCGATCTGGTCGCGCAGCGCGTTGCGGCTGCCGGTGACGCCGAAGGTGAAGCGCCGGTTGGCGGCCGTGTTGGCGACCGCGGTGACGGCCAGCGCGACGGCGTTCGCCGCGAAGGCTCCCATCGGGCCGCGCAGCAGTACGTAGAGCAGCAGATAAGCCAGCGTCGACAGCACGCCGACGGCGGCGAAGACCGGGAGCTGCCACTTCAGCCCGGGCGGCGGGTCGGCGGCCTGCACGCGGGCCCGGACCGGCGCTCCGGAGGAGGAGCTCAGCGAGGCCTTGGCGACCCGCCACATGCCCCGCAGGTCCGCCTTGGCGGTCTTCACGATGTCGACGCGGGAGTCCGGATCGTCGATCCAGTCCACGGGGACCTCGTGGATCCGCAGCCCCGAGCGCTCGGCGAGCAGCAGGAGCTCGGTGTCGAAGAACCACTCCTCGTCCTGCACGCGGGGCAGCAGCGCCTGCACCACCTCGGTCTTGGCGGCCTTGAACCCGCACTGCGCGTCCGAGAACCGCGCCGCCATCGTGGTGCGCAGCAGGAAGTTGTAGGTGCGGGAGATGAACTCCCGCTTCGGGCCGCGCGCCACGGCGCTGCCGCGGGCCAGCCGCGAGCCGATCGCCAGGTCCGAGTGGCCGCTGAGCAGCGGGGCCACCAGCGGCAGGAACGCGTTCAGGTCGGTGGACAGGTCCACGTCCATGTAGGAGACGACGTCGGCGTCGGAGGCCGACCACACGGCGCGCAGCGCGCGGCCGCGGCCTTTGAGGTCCAGATGGACGGCGCGCACCCCGCTCAGCTCCCGCGACAGCCGGGCGGCGACCGCCCAGGTGCCGTCGGTCGAGGCGTTGTCGGCCACCGTGATCCGGAAGGGATAGGGCAGGTTCTCGACGAGGTAGCGGTGCAGTCTGCGCACGCTGGCCTCCAGGACGTGCTGCTCGTTGTAGACGGGCACCACGACCTCGACCAGCCGTCTGCGCGGCCCACCCGCCGCCCCGGTGCCGGCGTCCGGCGGTTCGCGGTCGGTGAGAGCGGTTGCGTTCATGGCACTGACGCTCGCGGGACGGCGTGGGAGGGGAATGAGCCTTCGATGAAGCGATGATGAGAATGGTCGCGGCGCCGGTGGGGCGGGTGAACGACTGTTGACAACGCGGAGATCGGCGGCGGGATCGCCGCCAGGCGATCACGTGATCGGTGGGACGCGGCAGCGGGCTGTGATCGATGTGGATCGCAGCCCGCTGACAAAGAAGTGATTCCCTCGACTCAGGTCTCGGCGGTGCCGGGCATGAAGAGCCGGGCGATCGTGCCGGGGCCGTCATACGGCTTCTCGAACGCGATGGCGCCGCCGGACTCGCGCGCGGCCCGCGCCGCGATCGCCAGCCCGAGTCCGCTGCCCGGCAGCGCGCGGGCCGTGGGGGAGCGCCAGAAGCGCTCGAAGACGTGCGGCAGCTCCTCCGGCGGGATGCCGGGGCCGCGGTCGCGTACGGTCAGCGCGCCGTCGGCGAGGCGCACTTCGACGTTCGTGCCCGGCGGCGCGAACTTCACGGCGTTGTCGAGCAGGTTGACCACCGCGCGTTCCAGCGCGGCGCCGTCGCCGTGGGTCGTCCACGGACGCAGGTCTTCGGTGATGGTCACCGGCGTCTCGCGGGCGGCACCGCGCGGGCGGACCCGCTCGATCGCGCGCTCGGCCACCTCGTGGAACGCCACCGGCGCGGTGACCTGTGAGGCCCGCTCCGGTCGCGACAGCTCCAGCAGGTCGGCTATGAGCACCGTCAGCTCCCGCATCTGGGTGCGGGCGCCGGTGAGCAGTTCGGTGCGCTTGCCTTCCGGCAGCGGCCGGCCGGATTCCTCGGAGCGGATCAGGAGATCGATGGTCGTGCGCAGGGACGTCAGGGGCGTGCGAAGCTCGTGGCCGGCGTCGTCGACCAGGCGCTTCTGCTCGTCGCGGGACAGCCGCAGGGCCGCGGTCATCGCGTTGAACGACTCCGACAGCCGGGCGATCTCGTCGTCGCCGGACACCGGCATGCGGACGGAGAGGTCCTCGGTGCGCGCGACGTGCTCGACGGCAGAGGTCAGCACGTCGACCGGACGCAGGGCGGCGCGGGCGATCAGCAGGCCGGCGGTGGCCGCGCCGGCGACGCCCAGCGCCGAGACGATGATCAGCAGCCAGGCCAGACTGCTCAGCGAGTTGTCGATGGCCTCATAAGGCTGCGACTTGAGGAAGACCCCGGGGTGGTACGGATCGGGGTTCGCCACGACTTCGATGCGGACCTTGTCGCCGGCGGCGGTGACCCCGTCGCGCCAGATCGCGGTTCCCTGCGGCGCGTGGACGACCTGGAGGTCGCTCGCCTGCCCCTGGACCTTGGTGGATCCCGGGAGCGGGCAGGTCTGGACCCCGTCGTAGAAGGTGACGCTGACCTCCGGCGCGGGGTAGACGGTGCCGCTCTCGGAGGCCGTGTCTGTCGCGTGCGTGTCCGGAAGGGAGCAGGGGGACTTCTTCGGGTCCCAGCCGGGTCCGCCGGGTCCGCCGGGCCCGTCGTCGCCGAAATGCTGGCCGAAGCCGGGGTTCCGGCTGGCGGCGATCGCGCTGTTCATCTGGTCGTGGAGCCGGTTGCTCACCGCGAGGTAGGAGATGAGCGACACCGCGCCGATCGCGATGGCGACCGCGACCGCGCTCATGATGGCCAGCCGCGATCGCAGGGGCATGCGTCGCCTCATCGCTTCCCGCCGGAAGCGGTGCGCAGCGCGTAGCCGACGCCGCGTACGGTCTGGATCAGCCGGGGGAGGCCGTCGATCTCGGTCTTCTTGCGCACGTACATGACATACACGTCGAGCGAGTTCGAGGCGGGTTCGAAGTCGAAGCCCCAGACCGCGCGCAGGATCTGCTCGCGGGTCAGCGCCTGGCGCGGGTGCGCCAGGAACATCTCCAGGAGCAGGTATTCCGTCCGGGTGAGCTCGATGAGCTGGCCGGCCCGGGTCACCTCGCGGGTCAGGGTGTCCATGCGGAGGTCTTCGTACTCCAGCACGTGCTCGCCGCGGGAGGCCGAGCCGTTGCCGGTCTCGGCGCCCTCGCCGGTGAGCGCGCCTCGGCGCAGCAGCGCGCGGACGCGGGCCAGGAGCTCGTCGAGCTCGAAGGGCTTGGCCAGATAGTCGTCGGCGCCGGCGTCGAGGCCCGCGACGCGGTCCCCGGTCAGATCGCGGGCGGTGAGCATGAGGACCGGCAGGGTCGGGTCGGCGGTGCGCAGCCGGCGGCAGGCGGTGAGCCCGTCCATGCCGGGCATCAGCACGTCGAGCACCACCAGGTCCGGCCGGCCGCGCTCGACCTCGGCCAGCGCGGCCCGGCCGTCGTTCGCGGTGCGCACCGCGTAGCCCTCGAACTCCAGGCTGGAGGCGAGCACCGCGCGGATGCCGGGCTCGTCGTCGACGACGAGGATCTCGGAGGCGGCCTGGGCGCCCGCGGCACCGGCGGGACCTGCGAGAAAAGGCGTGGGAGAGCTCACGGCACCACTATCCGCAAGCTCGATGAGGAACGTCTGAGAATCCGTCAGGAGCACGATGAGAGCTTGTCCGGCCATGTTCTCCCCGGGACGCCCTCAGTCCCGGGGCGGCCGGGGTTGCGCGTCTGGTTAGTGACTGCTAACTTACTTCTCATGACGCGCATGAGTGCCGAAGAGCGACGCGACCAAGTGGTGCGTGCCGCCGTCGCCGAGTTCTCGGTCCGCGGACTGGAGGGCACCTCGACCAGCGACATCGCCAAGCGGGTCGGGGTCTCGCAGCCGTACCTGTTCCGGCTGTTCCCGACCAAGCGCGACCTGTTCATCGCCGCCGTGCAGTACGGCGCGACGCAGGTCCGCGACGTCTTCACCAAGGCCGCCGAGGGCAAGTACGGCCACGCGGCGCTCGCCGCGATGGGAGAGGCCTACCAGGACCTGCTCCTGGCGGACCGCCAGGTGCTGAACATGCAGCTCCAGCAGTTCGCCGCGTGCCACGACCCGGAGATCCAGGCAGCGGTGCGCAGTGCGATGCAGGGGCTGTGGCAGCACATGGACAACCTCTCGGGCGCCCCGGTCGGGGTCCGCGTGGACTTCCTGGCCAAGGGCATGCTCTGCAACGTGATCGCCGCGATGGGCCGCGACGACGCTGACGACCCGGAGTGGCAGCCGATCCTCGCCGTGCTGCGGGACGACACCGCCGAGGCCGCGGCCGAAGCCGCCGATCTCGACGCCGCGGCCGCGGAGAAATACTCGCCGGGCAGTCCTGCCGAACCGGACTACGCGAACTACGTCGAGAAGGCGTTCACCACCTGACCTGACCTGACCGGTCAGCTGTCTGAGAAAACCGCACCACCCCTGACGACAGCCACCTTGTGACTTCTCAAGTTAGTGACCAATCACTGCCTAACGAAGTTAGTGAGTACTAACTATCTGATTCTGGGGAGGATCAGCATGAGCACCGAGAATTCTCTGAAGACGCAGCCCGTCGGCCGGTCCCAAGGCCGCCCGGCCGACAGCCTCCGGGCCGCCACCATCGGCCACCCGGTCCGCACCTTCGTCATCACCTCCGTCGCCATGTTCATGGCGCAGCTGGACAACCTCGTGGTCAGCATCGCGCTGCCGTCGATCCGGGAGTCTCTGCACGCCGGCCTGTCGGGCCTGCAGTGGACGGTCTCCGCCTACACCCTCACCTTCGCGGTCTTCCTGCTGACCGGCTCCACGCTCGGCGACCGCTTCGGCCGCCGGAACCTGTTCGTGCTCGGTCTGGCCGTCTTCACCGGTGCCTCCGTGGTCTCGGCGCTGGCGCCGAACATCGGGGTGCTGATCGCGGCGCGCGCCGTGCAGGGCCTGGGCGGCGCGGTGATCGTGCCACTGAGTCTGACGCTGCTGTCGGCGAGTGTGCGCCCTGAGAAGCGCGGTGCGGCCGTGGGCGCGTGGGGCGCCATCGGCGGGATGGCCGTGGCGCTGGGGCCGGTGATCGGCGGCGCCGTGGTCGAGGCCGCCTCGTGGCAGTGGATCTTCTGGGTGAACGTGCCGCTGGGCGTGATCCTGCTGCCGCTGGCGTGGTTCGGCCTGACCGAGAGCCGCGGGCCGGTGCGGCGGCTGGACGTGATCGGGACCGTGCTGGCCACCGGCGGGCTGCTGGGCGTGGTGCTGGGCCTGATCCGCGGCAGCGACGCCGGCTGGACCACGCCGCTGGTGCTGACCGGGTTCGTCGCCGGGACCGCGCTGCTGGCCGCGTTCGTGGCCTGGGAACTGCACACCGACGCGCCGATGGTGCCGATGCACCTGTTCCGCGGCCGGAGCTTCCCGCTGATCAACATCAGCGCGCTGCTGATGTCCTTCGGGATGTTCGGCGCGGTGTTCTTCCTCTCGCAGGTGTTCCAGACCGCCTTCGGCGACTCGCCGCTGGCCGCCGGAGTCCGGGTGCTGCCGTGGACCGGCATGCCGATGATCGTCGCGCCGATCGCCGGGATCCTGTCGGACAAGATCGGCGGCAAGTGGATCGTCACGGTGGGCCTGGGTCTGCAGGCGGTGGCGCTGGCCTGGGTCGCCGCCGAGATCTCGACCACGCTGGACTACGCCGCGCTGCTGCCGGCCTTCGTCCTCGGCGGGACCGGCATGGCGATGTTCTTCGCGCCGATCGCGAACCTGGTCCTGGGCTCGGTGCGGCGCGAGCAGGAGGGCATCGCCTCCGGCGTCAACAACGCGCTGCGCGAGTTCGGCGGGGTGCTGGGCATCGCGGTGATGGGTGCGGTGTTCTCCGCCAACGGCGGCTACGCCCCGACCGCCACCGAGTCCGCGCCGCAGCACTTCATCGACGGCCTGATTCCCGCGGTCTTCACCGGCGCGGCGATCCTCGCGGTGGCGACGCTGGCCATGCTGCTGGTGCCCGGCCGGCGCCCGGCGGCCATCGCCTCGCAGGCGGAAGACGGCACCCACGCGCAGCCGGAAGCCGAGGGCGCGGCCCGGGTCGCCGCCGGCCCGGTGGAAGGACACCGGCCTCAGGAACCCGTCACCGCGACGGCATAGCCCGCATAGCACACCACAGCACACCACAGGCCCCGGCATCGTGCCGGGGCCTGTGGCGGTGGATCAGAACGCGGATATCGCTCAGCGGGCTTCGCCCAGCAGGTTCTGCAGCCGGGTCACGCCCTCGACCAGGTCGGCGTCGCTCAGCGCGTACGACAGCCGCAGATAGCCCGGCGTCCCGAACGCCTCGCCGGGAACCACGGCGACCTCGGCCTCGTCCAGGATCAGCGAGGCCAGCTCGGCCGAGCTGCCCGGCTTGTGCCCGCGGAGCTCCTTGCCGAGCAGCTCCTTGACCGAGGGGTACACGTAGAACGCGCCCTCGGGCTCCGGGCACACCACGCCGGGGATCTCGTTCAGCATCCGCACGATGGTCTGCCGGCGGCGGTCGAAGGCCACCTTCATCTCGGCCACCGCCTCCAGGTCGCCGGACACCGCGGCCAGCGCGGCGACCTGCGCCACGTTGGAGACGTTGGAGGTGGCGTGCGACTGCAGGTTGGTGGCGGCCTTGACCACGTCGGCCGGGCCGATCATCCACCCGACCCGCCAGCCGGTCATCGCGTAGGTCTTGGCCACGCCGTTGACGATCACCGTCTGCTCGGCGAGCTCCGGCACCGCCTTCAGGATCGAGGTGAAGCGCGCGTCGCCGTAGACCAGGTGCTCGTAGATCTCGTCGGTGAGGACCCACAGGCCGTGCTCCAGAGCCCAGCGGCCGATGGCCTCGACCTGCTCGGGGCTGTAGACCGCGCCGGTCGGGTTCGACGGCGAGACGAACAGCAGGACCTTGGTGCGCTCGGTCCGGGCCGCCTCCAGCTGCTCCACCGAGGCCAGGTAGCCGGTGGTCTCGTCGGTCACCACCTCCACCGGGACGCCGCCGGCCAGCTGGATCGACTCCGGGTAGGTGGTCCAGTACGGCGCCGGGACGATGACCTCGTCGCCGGGGTCCAGCAGGGTCGCGAAGGCGTTGTAGATGGCCTGCTTGCCGCCGTTGGTGACCAGTACCTGGCTCGCCGAGACCGACACGCCGGAGTCGCGCAGCGTCTTTCGCGCGATCGCCTCCTTCAGCTCCGGCAGCCCCCCGGCCGGCGTGTACTTGTGATACTTCGGGTTCTGAGCCGCGGTCAGCGCCGCCTCGACGATGTACGCCGGGGTCGGGAAATCGGGCTCTCCGGCGCCGAAGCCGATCACCGGCCGGCCGGCCGCCTTGAGCGCCTTGGCCTTGGCGTCCACGGCCAGGGTCGCGGACTCGGCGATGGCGCCGACGCGTCGGGACACCCGGCGGGACGGGGAGGGAGTTGAGGCTGCGGAGGCTGTCATGGACCCATCGTCCCACTGTGGAGGGGGCGTCCGTGGCCGCGTTCCACTAAAGGAGACGGCCGCGACACGGCTTTATGCGTGCGCGCGGGGGAACCCGTTCGCAATCGGGGACGTGCGTCCCGTACACTCTCGATCGGCGGATTCCCCTTCCCCACCTCGGCGAGGTAGGTTTGTGGAGCACGCTTAGGCAAAGGGTCGTAGCTCAACTGGCAGAGCACCGGTCTCCAAAACCGGGGGTTGGGGGTTCAAGTCCCTCCGGCCCTGCTTAGGCGCCCAGGAAAGCCCGGTAAGGGGCTCTCCTGGGCGCGAAGCGTGTTCGCGGCGAGACCCGCCGCGAACAGGTAGCCACTTTCACCGAATGTGATGAGGACCAGGTGACCGAGACGAGCTCGACCTCAGCGATGTCGAAGCCGGACCGCGGCAAGGGCGACCGCCGCCCCGAGCGCCGCCGGTCGCCCCTGGGCCGTCTGGGCCTGTTCTATCGCCAGGTCATCGCCGAACTGCGCAAGGTGGTGTGGCCGACCCGCAACGAGCTGGTCACCTACACCTCGGTGGTCATCGTGTTCGTCGCGATCATCGTCGGGATCGTGGCTACGCTGGACTACGGGTTCAGCAAACTGGTGATGTGGGTGTTCGGCTGAGCCGTCGTGCCCGACCCGACACCGAAGAGCAAAGGAAGTATGAGCGACCGTGTCTGAGACCTACGGAGACCTCGAAGAGGCGACTGTTCTCGTGGAGAACGACGACGAGGCCGTCGAGGCGGAGGACGCTGCCGGTGAGCCCGGGGAGGACGGCGCCGCGCAGGCTGCTGAGACTCCCGAGGCCGGCAGCGAGGCCGCGCCCGGCAGCCCGGAGGCCATCGAGGAGTTCCGCGAGGCCCTGCGGCGCGCTCCCGGCGAGTGGTACGTGATCCACAGCTACGCCGGCTACGAGAACCGCGTGAAGCAGAACCTCGAGACCCGCATGACCACCCTGAACATGGAGGAGTTCATCTTCCAGGTCGAGGTGCCCATGGAGGAGGTCGTCGAGATCAAGGGCGGCCAGCGCAAGCGGGTCAAGCGCAACAAGTTCCCCGGCTACGTGCTGGTCCGGATGGACCTGACCAACGAGTCCTGGGGCGTGGTGCGCAACACCCCCGGCGTCACCGGCTTCGTCGGCAACGCCCACGAGCCCTACCCGCTGACGCTGGACGAGGTCGTGAAGATCCTGCTCGAGGAGCAGCCCGAGGAGGTCAGCGGCAAGCAGAAGGCGCCGGCCGAGGTCAAGGTGCTGGACTTCGAGGTGGGCGACTCGGTCACCGTCATCGACGGCCCGTTCGCCACGCTGCAGGCCACGATCAACGAGATCAACGCGGACTCGCAGAAGGTCAAGGGCCTGGTGGAGATCTTCGGCCGGGAGACCCCGGTGGAGCTGAGCTTCAACCAGATCCAGAAGAACAGCTGAGCGTCCCTTCGCCGAAGGCCCCGCACCGGTTCCGACCGGGGCGGGGCCTTCGCGTGTCCGGGGCATACCGGACGGTCCGGTAAGCTTGACGGCTGTTGCCCATCGGCGACGCCTATCCGCCGTGCCCTTGGTAGGGGTTATCGGCGACGTCTACAGAAACGAGTACGGGAATGCCTCCCAAGAAGAAGCTCACCGCGGTCATCAAGCTGCAGATCAAGGCCGGTATGGCGAACCCGGCCCCGCCCGTGGGCCCGGCTCTGGGCCAGCACGGCGTGAACATCATGGAGTTCTGCAAGCAGTACAACGCGGCCACCGAGGCGCAGCGCGGCCAGGTCGTGCCGGTCGAGATCTCGGTGTTCGAGGACCGCTCCTTCACCTTCATCACCAAGACCCCGCCGGCCGCGAAGCTGATCCTGAAGGCCGCGGGCATCGAGAAGGGCTCGGGCGTCCCGCAGAAGGACAAGGTCGCGACCCTGTCGCAGGCCCAGGTCCGGGAGATCGCCGAGACCAAGATGCCGGACCTGAACGCGAACGACGTCGAGGCCGCGATGAAGATCATCGCCGGCACCGCGCGCTCCATGGGCGTGATCGTCGCCGACAGCTGAGCCCTCCGGCTCGGCGGCTTCGCCGGCCGGTCGGCCGGCGCAGCCCGCACCACAGCACCACAGCACCACCGGCAGTAGTGGCAGAGCCGCGCGCGGCTCGCGAAGACCACACCTCACCATCGCTAGGAGAGCAGCAATGAAGCGCAGCAAGGGCTACCGCAACGCGGCGGCGAAGATCGACGCCGACGAGATCTACACGCCGCTGGCGGCCATCCGCCTGGCCAAGGACACCTCGGTCACCAAGTTCGACAGCTCGGTGGAGGTCTCGATGCGCCTGGGCATCGACCCCCGCAAGGCCGACCAGATGGTCCGCTCCACGATCGTGCTCCCGCACGGCACCGGCAAGACCGCCCGCGTGCTGGTCTTCGCCCAGGGCGAGAAGGCCGAGCAGGCCCGCGAGGCCGGCGCCGACATCGTGGGCGCCGACGAGCTCATCGACGAGGTCGCCAAGGGCCGTCTGGACTTCGACGCGGTCGTGGCCACCCCGGACCTGATGGGCAAGGTCGGCCGCCTGGGCCGCGTGCTCGGCCCGCGTTCGCTGATGCCGAACCCGAAGACCGGCACCGTCACCGCGGACGTCGTCAAGGCCGTCAACGACATCAAGGGCGGCAAGATCGAGTTCCGCGCCGACCGCCACTCGAACCTGAACTTCATCATCGGCAAGGTGTCCTTCTCCGAGCAGCAGCTCGCCGAGAACTACGCCGCCGCCCTGGAGGAGGTGCTCCGCGTGAAGCCGAGCGCCGCCAAGGGCCGCTACCTGAAGAAGGTCACGTTCGCCACCACCATGGGCCCCGGCATCCAGGTCGACGCCAACCGCGTGCGCAACGTCGCGGTCGACGACGAGGCGTGAGTTTCCTTTAGCACGCAAGCCGAAGCCCCCGTCTCCGGACGGGGGCTTCGGCGTTCGCACGGACCCGGCGCGGGGGAGTGCGCGACGGTCAAAACCACCCCGAACCCCGTGCTAGTCTTGACACAGCCGAAGACCGCTGGTCGCTGCTCCGAGCCGAACGGCCCGGACCAGTCGAAGGCCTCCGATACGGAGCGACCCGCGCAGGCGCGATAAGTGAAGCAGTTGCCGTCCTTTCGCTGGGACTCCTGTGACGCCCGCGCTGATGCGCCGGGCGTTTTTGTGTGTCGGGACCTTCAGTCGGCTCTGACACCCCGGAAGGAGGCCCGTATGGCGAGGCCTGACAAGGCGGCTGCGGTCGCCGAGATCGCGGATCACTTCCGCGGCTCGAACGCCGCTGTGCTGACCGAGTACCGCGGGCTCACTGTCGCGCAGCTGAAGGAGCTTCGGCGCGCGCTCGGTGCGACCACGGACTACGCCGTGGTGAAGAACACGCTGACCAAGGTCGCTGCTCGCGAGGCCGGTATCGACGGTCTGGACGAGGCGGCGCTGAAGGGTCCGTCGGCCATCGCCTTCATCAAGGGCGACCCGGTCGAGGCCGCCAAGGGTCTTCGTGACTTCGCCAAGGCGAACCCCCTTCTGGTGATCAAGGGCGGGGTGATGGAGGGCAAGACCCTCACCCCGGCCGACATCACCAAGCTCGCGGACCTTGAGTCCCGCGAGGTTCTGCTGGCCAAGGCGGCCGGCGCGCTGAAGGCGTCCCTCGCGAACGCGGCGGCGCTCTTCCAGGCTCCTTTGTCGAAGGCCGTCCGCACCGTGGACGCGCTGTCGGCTCAGAAGTCCGCCGACGCCTGATAGGCACCCGGCAAAACCTAGCTAGAACTCACTTAGAGAAAGGACGCCTATCATGGCGAAGCTCAGCAACGACGAGCTGCTCGACGCTTTCAAGGAGATGACGCTGATCGAGCTCTCCGAGTTCGTGAAGCTGTTCGAGGACACCTTCGACGTCAAGGCCGCCGCCCCGGTCGCCGTGGCCGCTCCGGTCGGCGGCGGCGCCGCTGCCGAGGCTCCGGTCGAGCAGGACGAGTTCGACGTCGTCCTCGAGTCGGCCGGCGAGAAGAAGATCCAGGTCATCAAGGTCGTGCGCGAGCTGACCTCGCTGGGTCTGAAGGAGGCCAAGGACCTCGTCGACGGCGCGCCGAAGGCGCTGCTGGAGAAGGTCAACAAGGAGGCCGCCGAGAAGGCCAAGGCCGCTCTGGAAGAGGCCGGCGCCGGCGTCACCGTGAAGTAGTCCTTCTTCACGGCGCGAGCCATCCGAAGGACCCCCGGGGCTTCCCCGGGGGTCCTTCATTCGTGTCCGCCATTTGTGTCCGCAGGCGGGCATATGACCCTGGAGCGCGCCCGGCTCGGCGGGCTTGCGACACCACGGATGACCGGACGCCTCTTGACGTCGGCCCAGCTACGCGGGATTCTGCGGTACGTCAGCTTCATACAGAACAGAGCACCAGTTCGGGCCGGGGCAGCGCGAGGCACGCGGCCGGAAGAAAAAAGGTGCGAAGGACGGCTGTGCCGCCCGTGTCGGCAGCGACAACTGTCGGCCATCGGCGCTAGTCTGTCCGTCTGTTGCCCGACGCGTCGGGCCCCCGGGACAGGGGGATGCCGACCCGCGTCAGGCCTATTAAGGCACGGGCTGGACAGGCGTGGCCGACATGGCTACACTGTTCGTTTGCGCTGCCTTTCTGCATGCCTCGTTCCGTCAACGGCCTCGCGAATCCCTCCCGACCACCCGGTACCGGTGCCTCCAACACCGCAACCGACCTGGGGTTTCGCCGAATCCGTCGCCGGGTAGGGATACAGGTCCACCGGTAGCGCTAAGGACAGCCAGTCCAGTCCGAGCCCCGGAAGGACCCCTCTTGGCCGCCTCGCGCACCGCCCAGAACATCACCAAGAACGCCGCCCGTCGCATCTCCTTCGCGAAGATCAAAGAGCCTCTCGAGGTTCCGAACCTGCTCGCGCTGCAGACGGAGTCCTTCGACTGGCTCGTCGGCAACGCCACCTGGAAGGGCCGCGTCGCCGAGCAGCAGGCCGCCGGCCTCGACGTGCCCACCACCTCCGGTCTGGAGGAGATCTTCGAGGAGATCTCCCCGATCGAGGACTTCCAGGGCACCATGTCGCTGACGTTCCGCGACCACCGCTTCGAGCCCGCGAAGTACTCCATCGACGAGTGCAAGGACCGCGACTTCACCTACGCCGCCCCGCTGTTCGTGACCGCCGAGTTCACGAACAACGAGACCGGCGAGATCAAGAGCCAGACCGTGTTCATGGGCGACTTCCCGCTCATGACCAACAAGGGCACCTTCATCATCAACGGCACCGAGCGTGTCGTGGTGACCCAGCTGGTGCGCTCCCCGGGTCTGTACTTCTCGCAGGACATCGACAAGACCTCCGACAAGGACGTCTTCAACGCCAAGATCATCCCGAGCCGCGGCGCCTGGCTCGAGTTCGAGATCGACAAGCGCGACATGGTCGGCGTGCGCGTGGACCGCAAGCGCAAGCAGCACGTCACCGTGCTCCTGAAGGCCCTGGGCTGGGACGACGCCCGGATCCTGGAGGAGTTCGGCGAGTACGAGTCCATGCGCCAGACGCTGGAGAAGGACCACACCGCCGGCCAGGACGAGGCGCTGCTGGACATCTACCGCAAGCTGCGCCCGGGCGAGCCGCCGACGCGCGAGGCCGCCCAGACCCTGCTGGACAACCTGTACTTCAACCCCAAGCGCTACGACCTGGCCAAGGTCGGCCGCTACAAGATCGACAAGAAGCTGGGGCAGGCCAGCGGCATCGACAACACGGTGCTCACCGAGGACGACATCGTCAACGCGATCAAGTTCCTGGTGAAGCTGCACGCCGGCGAGACCGAGATGGACCCGCAGGTCGAGGGCGCGCCGAGCGTCGTGGTCGAAGAGGACGACATCGACCACTTCGGCAACCGCCGCCTGCGCAGCGTCGGCGAGCTGATCCAGAACCAGGTCCGCACCGGTCTGGCCCGGATGGAGCGCGTGGTGCGCGAGCGCATGACCACGCAGGACGTCGAGGCCATCACCCCGCAGACGCTGATCAACATCCGGCCGGTCGTGGCCTCCATCAAGGAGTTCTTCGGCACCAGCCAGCTCTCGCAGTTCATGGACCAGACCAACCCGCTGTCCGGTCTGACCCACAAGCGCCGCCTGAACGCGCTGGGCCCCGGTGGCCTGTCCCGTGAGCGGGCCGGCTTCGAGGTCCGCGACGTGCACCCGTCGCACTACGGCCGCATGTGCCCGATCGAGACCCCGGAAGGCCCGAACATCGGCCTGATCGGCTCGCTGGCCTCCTACGGCCGGATCAACGCCTTCGGCTTCATCGAGACCCCGTACCGCAGGGTCGTCGACGGCAAGGTCACCGATCACATCGACTACCTCACCGCCGACGAGGAGGACCGGTACGTCGTGGCCCAGGCCAACGCCCCGGTCCGGGACGACGGCTCCTACACCGACGAGCGCGTGCTGTGCCGCCGCAAGGGCGGCGAGATCGAGATGATGGCCCCGGCCGACATCGACTACATGGACGTCTCCCCGCGCCAGATGGTGTCGGTGGCGACCGCGATGATCCCGTTCCTGGAGCACGACGACGCCAACCGCGCCCTGATGGGCGCGAACATGATGCGCCAGGCCGTGCCGCTGCTGCAGTCGGACTCCCCGTTCGTCGGCACCGGCATGGAGTACCGCTGCGCGGTCGACGCCGCCGACGTGGTGACCGCCGACAAGGGCGGCGTGGTGACCGAGGTCTCCGCCGACCTGGTGAGCGTGGCCAACGACGACGCGACCACCAGCGTGTACCGCATCGCCAAGTTCCGCCGCTCCAACCAGGGCACCTCCTTCAACCAGAAGGTGATCGTGGGCGAGGGCGACCGGGTCGAGGTGGGCTCGGTGCTCGCCGACGGTCCGTGCACCCAGGACGGCGAGATGGCCCTGGGCAAGAACCTGCTCGTGGCGTTCATGCCGTGGGAGGGCCACAACTACGAGGACGCGATCATCCTGTCGCAGCGCCTGGTGCAGGACGACGTCCTGTCCTCGATCCACATCGAGGAGCACGAGGTCGACGCCCGGGACACCAAGCTGGGCCCGGAGGAGATCACCCGGGACATCCCGAACGTCTCCGAGGAGGTCCTGGCCGACCTCGACGAGCGCGGCATCATCCGGATCGGCGCGGACGTCGTCCCCGGCGACATCCTGGTCGGCAAGGTCACGCCCAAGGGCGAGACCGAGCTCACCCCGGAGGAGCGGCTGCTGCGCGCGATCTTCGGCGAGAAGGCCCGCGAGGTCCGCGACACCTCGCTGAAGGTGCCGCACGGCGAGCAGGGCAAGATCATCGGCGTCCGCATCTTCGACCGCGACAGCGGCGACGAGCTGCCGCCGGGGGTCAACCAGCTGGTCCGGGTGTACGTGGCGCAGAAGCGCAAGATCACCCACGGCGACAAGCTGGCCGGCCGCCACGGCAACAAGGGCGTCATCGCCAAGATCCTCCCCGTGGAGGACATGCCGTTCCTGGAGGACGGCACCCCGGTCGACATCGTGCTGAACCCGCTGGGCGTGCCCTCCCGCATGAACCCCGGCCAGGTGCTGGAGACCCACCTCGGGTGGATCGCGGCCACCGGCTGGGACGTCGGCGAGGGCGACGCGGAGTGGCAGGAGCGCCTGCGCTCCATCGGCGCGGACAAGGCCGAGGCCCGCACCAAGGTCGCGACCCCGGTCTTCGACGGCGCCCGCGAGGACGAGATCGCCGGCCTGCTGGAGAGCACGCTGAAGACCCGCGACGGGGTCCGGCTGGTCGACAGCACCGGCAAGGCCCGGATGTTCGACGGCCGCTCCGGCGAGCCGTTCCCGTACCCGATCTCGGTCGGCTACATGTACATCCTGAAGCTGCACCACCTGGTCGACGACAAGCTGCACGCGCGCAGCACCGGCCCCTACTCGATGATCACGCAGCAGCCCCTGGGCGGTAAGGCCCAGTTCGGCGGCCAGCGGTTCGGCGAGATGGAGGTGTGGGCCCTGGAGGCCTACGGCGCCGCCTACGCGCTGCAGGAACTGCTCACCATCAAGTCCGACGACGTGCTCGGCCGCGTGAAGGTCTACGAGGCCATCGTCAAGGGCGACAACATCCCCGAACCGGGCATCCCCGAGTCCTTCAAGGTGTTGATCAAGGAAATGCAGTCGCTGTGCCTGAACGTCGAGGTGCTCAGCAAGGACGGCACCATGATCGAGCTGCGCGACACCGACGAGGACGTCTTCCGGGCGGCCGAGGAACTGGGCATCGACCTGAGCCGGCGCGAGCCGTCCAGTGTCGAAGAGGTCTGATCGAACGAGTCATCGAGGAGGATAGAAACCACATGCTTGACGTCAATTTCTTCGACGAGCTCCGTATCGGTCTGGCGACTGCCGACGACATCCGCACCTGGTCCTACGGCGAGGTGAAGAAGCCGGAGACCATCAACTACCGCACCCTGAAGCCGGAGAAGGACGGGCTCTTCTGCGAGAAGATCTTCGGCCCCACCCGGGACTGGGAGTGCTACTGCGGCAAGTACAAGCGGGTGCGCTTCAAGGGCATCATCTGCGAGCGCTGCGGCGTCGAGGTCACCCGGGCCAAGGTGCGCCGTGAGCGGATGGGCCACATCGAGCTCGCCGCTCCCGTGACGCACATCTGGTACTTCAAGGGTGTGCCCTCCCGTCTGGGCTACCTGCTGGACCTGGCGCCGAAGGACCTGGAGAAGGTCATCTACTTCGCCGCCTACATGATCACCGAGGTCGACGACGAGCGGCGCACCCGCGACCTGCCCTCGCTGGAGGCCAAGGTCTCCGTCGAGCGCCAGCAGGTCGAGAACCGGCGCGACGCCGACGTCGAGGCCCGGCAGAAGAAGCTCGAGGAGGACCTCGCGGCCCTGGAGGCCGAGGGGGCCAAGGCCGACCAGCGCCGCAAGGTGCGCGAGGGCGGCGAGCGGGAGATGAAGCAGCTGCGCGACCGCGCGCAGCGCGAGATCGACCGCCTCGACGAGGTCTGGAGCCGGTTCAAGTCGCTGAAGGTCCAGGACCTGGAGGGCGACGAGATCCTGTACCGGGAGATGCGTGACCGCTACGGCACGTACTTCTCCGGCTCGATGGGCGCCGCCGCGCTGCAGAAGCGCCTGGAGACCTTCGACCTGGACGCCGAGGCGGAGTCGCTGCGCGACACCATCCGCAACGGCAAGGGCCAGAAGAAGACCCGGGCCCTGAAGCGCCTGAAGGTCGTCGAGGCCTTCCGCTCGACCAACAACTCGCCCTCCGGCATGGTGCTGGACTGCGTGCCCGTGATCCCGCCGGACCTGCGTCCGATGGTGCAGCTGGACGGCGGCCGCTTCGCGACCTCCGACCTGAACGACCTGTACCGCCGCGTGATCAACCGGAACAACCGCCTCAAGCGGCTGCTGGACCTGGGCGCGCCGGAGATCATCGTCAACAACGAGAAGCGGATGCTGCAGGAGGCCGTGGACTCGCTGTTCGACAACGGCCGCCGCGGCCGTCCGGTCACAGGTCCGGGCAACCGTCCGCTGAAGTCGCTGTCCGACATGCTCAAGGGCAAGCAGGGCCGGTTCCGCCAGAACCTGCTGGGCAAGCGCGTCGACTACTCGGCCCGTTCGGTCATCGTCGTCGGCCCGCAGCTCAAGCTGCACCAGTGCGGTCTGCCCAAGCAGATGGCGCTGGAGCTGTTCAAGCCCTTCGTGATGAAGCGGCTGGTGGACCTGAACCACGCGCAGAACATCAAGTCCGCCAAGCGGATGGTGGAGCGCGCGCGGCCGGTCGTGTGGGACGTGCTCGAAGAGGTCATCGGGGAGCACCCGGTGCTGCTCAACCGCGCCCCCACGCTGCACCGTCTGGGCATCCAGGCCTTCGAGCCGCAGCTGGTCGAGGGCAAGGCGATCCAGATCCACCCGCTGGTGTGCACCGCGTTCAACGCGGACTTCGACGGCGACCAGATGGCGGTGCACCTGCCGCTGTCCGCCGAGGCGCAGGCCGAGGCCCGCATCCTGATGCTGTCCTCGAACAACATCCTGTCCCCGGCGCACGGCCGGCCGATCACCTCGCCGACGCAGGACATGGTCCTGGGCATCTTCTTCCTCACGATGGACCGTGACGGGATGAAGGGCGAGGGCCGGGCGTTCGGCTCGATCTCGGAGGCCATGATGGCCTTCGACAACCGCGAGCTGGACCTGCAGGCGCCGGTGGAGCTGCGCGTCTCCGAGGCCGTCCCGCCGCGCGGCTGGGTGGCTCCGGAGGGCTGGGAGACCGGTCAGCCGTTCCGCCTGAAGACCACGCTGGGCCGGGCCCTGTTCAACGAGCTGCTGCCGCTGGACTACCCGTACGAGAACCGCGAGGTGGCCAAGAAGCAGCTCTCGGCGATCGTCAACGACCTGGCCGAGCGCTACCCGAAGGTGACCGTCGCGGCGACCCTGGACAACCTGAAGTCCGCGGGCTTCTACTGGGCGACCCGCTCCGGCGTCACGGTGTCCGTCGAGGACATCGTGGTCCCGCCGAAGAAGGGCGAGATCCTCGAGGGCTACGAGGCCCAGGCCGCGAAGATCCAGAAGCAGTACGAGCGCGGTCTGGTCACGAAGGAGGAGCGCAACCAGGAGCTCATCTCCATCTGGACCAAGGCCACCAACGACGTCGCCGACGCGATGCAGGCGAACTTCTCGAAGACGAACCCGATCTTCATGATGGTCGACTCCGGCGCGCGCGGTAACTTCATGCAGATGCGGCAGATCGCCGGTATGCGCGGTCTGGTGTCGAACGCCAAGAACGAGACCATCCCGCGTCCGATCAAGGCGTCCTTCCGCGAGGGTCTGTCGGTCGTCGAGTACTTCATCTCGACGCACGGCGCCCGCAAGGGTCTGGCCGACACCGCGCTGCGCACCGCGGACTCCGGGTACCTCACCCGGCGTCTGGTGGACGTCTCGCAGGACGTGATCATCCGTGAGGAGGACTGCGGCACCGAGCGCGGCATCATGATGCCGATCGCGACCCGGACCGACGGCCGCCTCATCAAGGATGAGAACGTCGAGAACTCGGTCTACGCGCGCAACACCGCGGAGAAGGTCGTCGTCGACAAGAAGACGATCCTCGACGCCGGCGTGGACCTCGGCGACGTGGCGATCGACAAGCTCATCGAGGCCGGGGTGGCCGAGGTCAAGGTCCGCTCGGTCCTGACCTGCCAGTCCAAGGTCGGCACCTGCGCGATGTGCTACGGCCGCTCGCTGGCCACCGGCAAGCTGGTGGACGTCGGCGAGGCGGTGGGCATCATCGCCGCGCAGTCGATCGGCGAGCCCGGCACCCAGCTGACCATGCGCACCTTCCACACCGGCGGTGTGGCCGGTGACGACATCACGCAGGGTCTGCCGCGTGTCATCGAGCTGTTCGAGGCCCGCACGCCCAAGGGCGTGGCGCCGATCGCCGAGGCGGCCGGCCGGGTCCGGATCGAGGACACCGACAAGACCCGCAAGATCGTCATCGCCCCCGACGACCCGTCGGTGGAGGAGGTCGCGTACCCGGTCAGCAAGCGCACGATGCTGCTGGTCCGCGACGACGAGCACGTCGAGGTCGGGCAGGAGCTCACCAAGGGCACCGTCAACCCGCACGACGTGCTGCGCATCCTGGGCCAGCGCCAGGTGCAGATCCACCTGGTGGCCGAGGTCCAGAAGGTGTACCGCAGCCAGGGTGTGCCGATCCACGACAAGCACATCGAGATCATCGTCCGGCAGATGCTGCGCCGGGTGACGATCATCGAGGCCGGGGACGCCGAACTGCTCCCGGGCGAGCTGGTCGAGTTCAGCCGCTTCGAGACCGAGAACCGCAAGGTGGTCTCCGAGGGCGGGCACGCGGCCTCCGGGCGTCCGCAGCTGATGGGTATCACCAAGGCCTCGCTCGCCACGGACTCGTGGCTGTCGGCGGCCTCCTTCCAGGAGACGACCCGTGTCCTGACCGACGCGGCGATCAACGGCAAGTCCGACTCGCTGCTCGGCCTGAAGGAGAACGTGATCATCGGCAAGCTGATCCCGGCCGGGACCGGCATGCCGCGCTACCGGAACATCAAGGTCGAGCCGACCGAAGAGGCGAAGGCCCAGATGTACACGCTGGTGGGCTACGACGACGACTACTCGTCGTACAGCTTCGGCAGCGGCTCCGGCCAGGCGGTTCCGCTGGAGGAGTACGACTTCGGCGGGTACAGCGGCTGAGGTCCGGATCGCTGATCCGATAGATCGCTGAAAGGGCGGTCGCTTCCCGGTGGGGAAGCGGCCGCCCTTCGGCGTGGTGCGGTCGTTCTATGAGTGGTGCGCGTCCTTCTCTTAAGCGAAGCCGCGCCGCGCCCAGCCACCGAACAGCCGGCGTTCCCGCTGTTTGGCGCGGACGGCGGACACGAGGCTGAAGGCGGACAGCGCGGGATCGCCGCGCAGTTCCTCGAGCCGCCGGCGCAGAACCTCCTCGGAGGATTCGGTGCCGGTGGGCACCAGCGCGCCGGATTTCAGCAGCTCTGTCAGGACTCGATCGAGGTGCTGTTCCAGCTTCCCGGCCGGCCGGTCGACCAGCTGGGCCACGTGGGACAGCGGCAGGTTCTCGCGGTAGCGGAACACCAAAGCCGCTCGTGTGGTCACGGCGAGCGCGCCGAACTGCTTCTGGAAGGTCTCTTGCTCTGTCATCGGATTCCCCCGTCCTGCGGACCGTACAGTCCTTAGATGCATGAGACGTGGTTCAGGTTCCTGATGGGTACTCTGAATGTGTCGCCCGTGACCTGAGAATTCGGAGTGCCGATGAACGAGCAGCCCGAGGTCGGGCGCCCCAACTACAGTGCCGCGGGCAGCCGGGCCTCGGCCAGTCCGGTGCCGCGCCAGGGCGGTGGCGGCTATCCGCCGGAGCAGGGCGCCCGGGTCGACCTGCGCGCGGTGGCCGCGATGGGGGCCGCGGCGCTGGCGTGGTCGTCGTGGACGCCGTTCTACAACCTGCCGATCGTCGTGGCTCTGGTCGCCGCGATCCTGGCCGCGCGGTGGGGAGCGCGGGCGAAGCGGAACATACTCGCCTCGGAAGGGCGGCGGACCGGAGCCGGGCTCGCGGACCTCGCACGCCTTCTGGGGATGGCGGATCTGGCGATCCTGGCCTACCTGATCTTCCACTACTACTTCGTCGCGCACGCCGGGATCAAGGGCGTCCTCACGCTGCTGCTCACATAAAGCGCTTGGTACCGGCGGGACGGCCGTACACAGGTGGGGCGCGGGAATACCTCTCGTGTCCCTGCCGTTGACCCTGGTGCCGCTCTCTGTCATCCGTCCCGTTAAAGGGCCGCGGGACAGTGTCCGGCATGCGAGAATGGGTGGGTTCGCCGGCACGGCGGACCGTGGCGGGGCCGGGTGCCGGACCAGCCGCCTTGATGGCGGCCTTCACCGGTGCTAGGGTCCCTCCCCTCGTTTTGACCTCACAGGCATGCCCTGGGTAGGCTCGTCGCCGTGCCAGGGGTGTCCCCCCGGCTGCTCCTGCCTGCGCACCGTTCGGTGGCGTCGGCGCCAAGCCGCTCGCCGTTCCGCCGGAGGCAGCAGGGGTCTGTTGGTCGCGACACACCCGACCTCGTGGACCGGACGTCCCGGGTGATACCCGGACAGGGCGGACCCGGCGCCGCAGGGGTGTGTGACAAGTGGACAAGCAGGAACTCGACGCGAAACCGAGAGGTAGTAGCACTCCACGCCCGGGGTCGCCCACGTGGAGCCGTAGAAGGAAAGGGAAGGCCAGCACCTAGTGCCTACCATTCAGCAGTTGGTCCGCAAGGGCCGGCAGGACAAGGTTGTGAAGAACAACACTCCTGCCCTCAAGGGATCCCCGCAGCGCCGCGGCGTCTGCACCCGCGTGTACACCACCACGCCCAAGAAGCCGAACTCGGCTCTGCGCAAGGTGGCCCGTGTGAAGCTGTCCTCCGGCATCGAGGTCACGGCGTACATCCCGGGCGTCGGCCACAACCTGCAGGAGCACTCCATCGTGCTCGTGCGCGGCGGCCGTGTGAAGGACCTGCCGGGCGTTCGGTACAAGATCGTCCGCGGCTCGCTCGACACCCAGGGCGTCAAGAACCGCAAGCAGGCCCGCAGCCGCTACGGCGCCAAGAAGGAGAAGAGCTAATGCCTCGCAAGGGTCCTGCCCCGAAGCACCCGGTCGTCATCGACCCGGTCTACAACTCGCCCCTGGTCACCTCCCTGGTGAACAAGGTGCTGCTGGACGGCAAGCGCTCCACCGCCGAGCGCATCGTCTACGGCGCCCTGGAAGGCTGCCGCGAGAAGACCGGCACCGACCCGGTGATCACGCTCAAGCGCGCGCTGGACAACGTCAAGCCGACCCTGGAAGTCAAGTCCCGCCGCGTGGGTGGCGCGACCTACCAGGTCCCGATCGAGGTCCGCGCCGGCCGCAGCACCACGCTGGCCCTGCGCTGGCTGGTCGGCTACTCCCGGCAGCGCCGCGAGAAGACGATGACCGAGCGCCTGATGAACGAGCTCCTGGACGCCTCCAACGGCCTGGGTGCCTCCGTCAAGCGCCGCGAGGACACGCACAAGATGGCGGACGCGAACAAGGCGTTCGCGCACTACCGCTGGTAACCCCGGTAGCCGAGACCGCAGAAAGTAGCTGAGCGAAATGGCCCCCAACGCCGTTGACCTGGCCAAGGTCCGCAACATCGGGATCATGGCCCACATCGACGCGGGCAAGACCACGACGACCGAGCGCATCCTGTACTACACGGGCATGAGCTACAAGATCGGCGAGGTCCACGACGGCGCTGCCACCACCGACTGGATGGAGCAGGAGCAGGAGCGTGGCATCACGATCACGTCCGCTGCTGTCACCTGTCACTGGACGGTGGACAACGTCGACAACACCATCAACATCATCGACACGCCCGGGCACGTCGACTTCACCGTCGAGGTGGAGCGTTCGCTGCGCGTTCTCGACGGCGCGGTCGCGGTGTTCGACGGTGTCGCCGGCGTGGAGCCGCAGTCCGAGACGGTCTGGCGGCAGGCCGACCGTTACGGCGTCCCGCGCATTTGCTTCATCAACAAGCTGGACCGCACCGGTGCGGAGTTCCACCGCTGCGTCGACATGATCGTCACGCGTCTGCAGGCCACTCCGCTGGTCATGCAGCTGCCGATCGGTGCCGAGGCGGACTTCAAGGGCGTCATCGACCTGGTGAAGATGAAGGCCCTGGTGTGGAGCGCCGAGACCAAGCTGGGCGAGGCCTACGACGAGGTCGAGATCCCGGACACCCACATCGAGGCCGCCGACGAGTGGCGCGGGCGTCTGCTGGAGACCATCGCCGAGGCCGACGACGAGATGATGGAGCTGTACCTGGAGGGCCAGGAGCCCTCGCTGGAGCAGCTGTACGCGGCCATCCGCCGCGCCACCCTCGCCGCCAAGCTGAACCCGGTGTTCTGCGGGACCGCGTTCAAGAACAAGGGCGTGCAGCCCCTGCTCGACGCGATCGTCCGCTACCTGCCCTCGCCGCTCGACGTGGACGCCATCGACGGCCACAAGGTGGGCGACGAGGAGACGGTGCTGCACCGCAAGCCGTCCAACGACGAGCCGATGTCGGCCCTGGCCTTCAAGATCATGAGCGACCCGCACCTGGGCAAGCTCACGTTCGTCCGGGTCTACTCCGGCATCCTGGAGTCCGGCGGCACGTACCTGAACCCCGTCAAGGGGCGCAAGGAGCGCATCGGCAAGATCTACCGCATGCACGCCAACAAGCGTGAGGAGATCGAGTCGGTCGGTGCCGGCGACATCATCGCGGTCATGGGCCTGAAGGACACCACGACCGGCGAGACGCTGTCGGACCAGGCGAACCCGATCATCCTGGAGTCGATGACCTTCCCGGCCCCGGTGATCCACGTCGCGATCGAGCCGAAGACGAAGTCCGACCAGGAGAAGCTGGGCACCGCGATCCAGCGCCTGGCCGAGGAGGACCCGTCGTTCCAGGTTCGCACCGACGAGGAGACCGGCCAGACCGTCATCTCCGGCATGGGCGAGCTCCACCTGGAGATCCTGGTGGACCGCATGCGCCGCGAGTTCAAGGTCGAGGCGAACGTCGGCAAGCCCCAGGTGGCCTACCGCGAGACGATCCGCCGCGCGGTGCCGAAGGTCGAGTACACGCACAAGAAGCAGACCGGTGGTTCGGGCCAGTACGCCTCCGTCATCATCTCGCTGGAGCCGCTTGCGGACGGCGAGCCGGGTGCCGAGGGCTACGAGTTCGTCAACGCCGTCACCGGTGGCCGCATCCCCAAGGAGTACATCCCCTCGGTGGACGCCGGCTGCCAGGACGCGATGGAGTTCGGCGTGCTCGCCGGCTTCCCGCTGACCGGCGTCAAGGTGACGCTGCTGGACGGCAAGTACCACGAGGTCGACTCCTCGGAGATGGCGTTCAAGGTCGCCGGTTCGATGGCGTTCAAGGAAGCGGCCCGCAAGGCCGACCCGGCGCTGCTCGAGCCGATGATGGCGGTCGAGGTCACCACGCCCGAGGACTACATGGGCGACGTGATCGGCGACCTGAACTCCCGCCGTGGCCAGATCCAGGCCATGGAGGAGCGGTTCGGTTCCCGGGTCGTCAAGGCCCTGGTCCCGCTGAGCGAGATGTTCGGCTACGTCGGCGACCTGCGGTCGAAGACGTCCGGCCGCGCCTCGTACAGCATGCAGTTCGACTCCTACGCCGAGGTTCCCCGGAACGTGGCGGAGGAGATCGTCAAGAAGGCGCGCGGCGAGTAGCCCAAGCCGTCGGGAGAGAACCGGTCATCCCAGCCTCTCCTGAGAATCCGTAGAAACGCCGCCGGCGGAATCCATCCCCGGGGCGCACCTCACCAGTCCACAGGAGGACAACGTGGCGAAGGCGAAGTTCGAGCGGAACAAGCCGCACGTCAACATCGGCACCATCGGTCACATCGACCACGGGAAGACGACGCTGACCGCGGCCATCACCAAGGTTCTGCACGACGCTCACCCGGACCTGAACCCCTACACCCCGTTCGACCAGATCGACAAGGCGCCCGAAGAGCGTCAGCGCGGTATCACCATCTCCATCGCGCACGTCGAGTACCAGACCGACGCGCGGCACTACGCGCACGTCGACTGCCCCGGTCACGCGGACTACATCAAGAACATGATCACCGGTGCGGCCCAGATGGACGGCGCCATCCTGGTCGTGGCCGCCACCGACGGCCCGATGCCGCAGACCAAGGAGCACGTGCTCCTGGCCCGCCAGGTCGGCGTGCCCTACATCGTGGTCGCGCTGAACAAGTCGGACATGGTGGACGACGAGGAGATCCTGGAGCTCGTCGAGCTCGAGGTGCGCGAGCTGCTCTCCGAGTACGAGTTCCCGGGCGACGACCTGCCGGTCGTGCGCGTCTCGGCGCTGAAGGCGCTCGAGGGCGACGCCGAGTGGACCGCCAAGCTCCTGGAGCTGATGAAGGCCGTCGACACCGCGATCCCGCAGCCGGAGCGCGAGATCGACAAGCCGTTCCTGATGCCGATCGAGGACGTCTTCACGATCACCGGTCGTGGCACCGTCGTCACCGGTCGCATCGAGCGCGGCATCGTCAAGGTCAACGAGACCGTCGACATCGTCGGCATCCGCAACGAGAAGCAGACGACGACGGTCACCGGCGTCGAGATGTTCCGCAAGCTGCTCGACGAGGGCCAGGCCGGTGAGAACGTCGGTCTGCTGCTGCGCGGCATCAAGCGCGACGACGTCGAGCGCGGCCAGGTCGTCATCAAGCCGGGCACGACCACCCCGCACACCGGCTTCGACGCCCAGGTCTACATCCTGAGCAAGGACGAGGGCGGCCGCCACACCCCGTTCTTCAACAACTACCGTCCGCAGTTCTACTTCCGGACGACCGACGTGACCGGCGTCGTGACCCTCCCCGAGGGCACCGAGATGGTCATGCCGGGCGACAACACCGAGATGGCCGTCGAGCTGATCCAGCCGATCGCCATGGAGGAGGGCCTGCGGTTCGCCATCCGTGAGGGTGGCCGCACCGTCGGTGCCGGTCGCGTGGTGAAGATCACCAAGTAAGGACTCTGCGGCTCTCGGGCCGCCGGGCACCGCTTGCGCGAAGGCCCCCGAAGCTTCGGCTTCGGGGGCCTTCGGCGTTCTTCTTTCGAGTGAATTTCCTGCACGGCTCACGCCCGGGACAGGCCTCAGGGGAATTAACTAGATGTCATTCCCCGAACTCGGAGGTGGATGTGAAGTATCCCCTGCAACCCGGCGAGACCTTCGACCACTGGCTGGCCCGCATCCAGCCGCTGCGCCGCGGCGAGCTGACGGCGCGGGTGCGCGGCGCCGGAATCAATCCCCTGACTCGCGAGGAGCTGGCGACCTGGCCGAAGCTGTTCGCCACCGAGCGCGAGCACCGGGCCTTCCTGGCCTGGCTGCGCCAGGAGCGGCAGCACCATGGCTGAGGAGCAGCGGCAAGTCCCGGCCGCCGAATTGACCTCGCGCTGGTTGACGGTCGAGCAGGTGATGGGCCGCGGCGCCGCCTTGAGGGCCGCTGCGCACCCCGCGCTGGAGCCGGTGTCGGCCGGCGAGTACCAGCCCGCCGCCGCCACGGCGTCCGAGGAGTATCAGCATCCTGCGCCATGTCTCGTCGCCGCCGACACGGCCCTGGCGTCCCGCTGGTTCACCGCGGATCCGGCGCCGGGCAGGCTCGCCGGCCGCACGGTGGTGCTGCCCTTCGTCGCGCTGGCGGAACTGACGACCTGGCCCGAACGGCTGCTGTGGGGCCAGGCGCGCACCGAGGATCTGAGTCTGTGGACCGATCCCGGCCGGATGATCGGCGGCGACGACGTCGTGGCGCGGATCTGGGCCCGGATCACCGTGGCGGCGCAGCGGGCCGGAAGCGAGCCGTCCCTGAACGACGCCTGGATCGCCGCCGGCTGCCTGTCCTACGGGGTGCCGCTCGCCACCCTGACCAAGCGGCGCTACCGGTACTTCGCCGACAGATACGGCCTGGAGCTGGTCTGACTCGGCCGCCCCGGGCCGGCGTCCCTCCCGCGCCCGCGGCCGGGCTCCGGGGCTGTGCCGTCAACCAATCTGCGCCGTCAACCAATCTGTGCCCTCAGGCAATCTGTGCCCTCAGCCAATCTGCGCCATCAACTTCTCGCACTCCTCGAGCCAGCGCATGTCGACGATCGCGACGACGGGTTCCCCGGTCTCGTCGGTGACGTAGACCGGGTGTCGCGTGACGCGGGCTTCCTCGACGAGGTCGGGGAACAGGGCGCGGGCGTCGTCGAGGGTGTAGGCGGCTTCCATGGCGCGACCGTATGCCGCAGGCCGCCGGGAATCGCGGATCGACACGTTTGGACAATCGTCTTGCACGATTGTCCAAGACGGTTGTACGGTTGTCTCGACACCGCAGCGCAGGATCCGCCGATTCCAGGGAGCAAAGCCATGACCAGCACACAGAACCGCCAGAGCGCCCGCACCGTCCTCATCTCCGGCGCCGGCATCGCAGGCCCCTCCCTCGCCTACTGGCTGCACCGCCACGGCTTCGAGGCGACCGTGGTCGAGCGCTCGGCGTTCCTGCGGGACAGCGGCGGCGCCGTCGACTTCCGCGGCGAGCAGGTGAGGCTCCTCAAGGCGATGGGCATCTTCGACGCGGTGAAGGCCGCCGAGACCGCGATGGGCGACCAGGTCGTGATCGACGGCGCGGGGGAGCCGGTCATCGCCTTCTCCTCGGCCTTCTTCAGCGGCGAGGTCGAGATCGAGCGCGGCGACCTGGCGCGCATCCTGTACGACGCGACGCGCGAACACACGCGCTACATATTCGGCGACTGGATCGTCGGTCTCGACGACGGCGCCGACGGCGTCCGCGTCACCTTCGCCGGCGGCGCCACGGCCACCTACGACCTGGTGGTCGGCGCGGACGGCCTGCACTCCGGTGTCCGCCGCCTGGCCTTCGGCCCCGAGGAGCGCTTCCGCAAGGACCTCGGCTGGGCGATCGCGGGCTTCACCGCGCCGAACGACCTCGGCCTGGACCACGAGGGACGCATCTACAACGTCCCGGGCTGCGGCGTGATGGCGGCCAGCGCGCGGGACCGGTCGCGCCTCGGCGTCGGCTTCGTCTTCCACGCGCCGAACCTGGCCTACGACCGCCACGACCTCACCGCGCAGAAGCGGCTGGTCGCGGCGACCTACGCCGACGCCGGCTGGGAGACCCCGACCTTGGTCGAGCGCATGTGGGAGGCCGACGACCTCTACTTCGACACGCTCAGCCAGGTCCGCATGGACCGCTGGTCGGCCGGCCGGGTCGTGCTTCTCGGCGACGCCGCGTGGTGCGCCGGCCCCGGCGGCAGCGGTACCGGGATGGCGATGATGGGCGCGAACGTCCTGGCCGGCGAACTCGCCGCGGCCGGCGGCGACCACACCGCGGCCTTCGCCGCCTACGAGCGGATCCTGCGCCCGGCGGTCAAGATCGGCCAGAAGCAGGGCAAGGGCTCCGGCGGGTTCCTGGCTCCGGTCGACGACAAGAAGATCGCCGGCCGCAACAAGGCCTACAAGATGCTGACGCGCAAGATGGTCGCCGGCTTCTTCAACTGGCTCACGGCCCGCGCGGCCAACGCGGTGGAGTACAAGGAGTACCCGACAACGGTCGCAGCTCCGTTGATCTCCATCGGGCAGGACTCGCGCATAGCGGCTTGAGCGACTGCACGCGGATCGGCCGGCGGGAACCACTCCGCAGGCCGGTCCGTGCGTTTGGCGTAGGACACATCCGCTCTTCGAATGTCGACAGTCTTCGGCCGGTACCGCACCGTGACCAGGCGTCACCGCGCCGGAAGACCGGGCAGGCCATGTGCCCCATATCACATCTCAAAATAAATCCCTGGTATCCCCATGCCTCGATTTCCCAAAACCCCCAGGCCTGGGCCATACTGTTGAGGTTGCCTGACCGTCCGCGCCCGCATGCCGGGTGCGCGGGGGCTCCCGGCCGTCCTCGGCCAGGGTCCCGCTGCTGGTAGGGCACATTCTCGCGGAATCCGGTTCTGCAGGCGAGGCGATGAGTCGCGCCCACGGGATCTCCACGCTCCACCGGGCGACACGCCCGACCGCGTGGACCGGATGAAGCGGGCGAAGTACGACAGGCTTCGCGGGACACACAGGTTGTGGAACGCGGCAAACCCGGTGGTCGCGGTGGGTCCACAACCACTTCGGTCGCCGGGCGCGTTGATGCGAGCAGTTCCCGGCACCGATCGGGGACGGCCGACGCAGACGCCGGACATCAGGTCCAGGAAAGACGAAGGATAAGGAACCAAGCAGCCATGGCGGGACAGAAGATCCGCATCAGGCTCAAGGCCTACGACCACGAGGTGATCGACTCCTCGGCGAAGAAGATCGTCGAGACCGTGATCCGCACTGGTGCGCAGGTCGCCGGCCCGGTGCCGCTGCCGACTGAGAAGAACGTGTACTGCGTCATCCGCTCGCCGCACAAGTACAAGGACTCGCGCGAGCACTTCGAGATGCGCACGCACAAGCGACTCATCGACATCCTCGACCCGACCCCGAAGACGGTTGACTCGCTGATGCGTCTCGACCTGCCCGCGGGCGTCGACATCGAGATCAAGCTCTAGGCGGCCGGCATCATGGGAAAGCAGATTAAGGGCGTCCTGGGCGAGAAGCTCGGCATGACCCAGGTCTGGGACGAGAACAACCGGGTCGTCCCGGTGACCGTCGTCAAGGCCGGGCCGTGCGTCGTGACGCAGATCCGCAAGCAGGAGATCGACGGCTACGAGGCCGTGCAGATCGCCTACGGTGCCGTGAAGCCGACCAAGGTGACCAAGCCCGAGGCCGGCCACTTCGCGAAGGCCGGCGTGACGCCGCGCCGCTACACCGTGGAGATCCGCACCACCGACGCCGCCGAGTACTCCCTCGGCCAGGAGATCACCGCCGAGACCTTCACGCAGGGTCAGATCGTCGACGTCTCCGGCACCTCCAAGGGCCACGGCTTCGCCGGTGTCATGAAGCGCCACAACTTCCGGGGCCTCGGCGCGGGCCACGGCGTGCAGCGCAAGCACCGTTCGCCCGGTTCCATCGGCGCCTGCGCGACCCCCGGTCGCGTGTTCAAGGGTGTCCGCATGGCCGGCCGCATGGGCTCGGCGCGCGTGACCGTCCAGAACCTCACCGTCCAGGCCGTGGACGCCGAGAAGGGCCTGATCCTGGTCAAGGGCGCCATCCCCGGCCCCAACGGCGGGCTGGTCCTGGTCAAGACCTCGGTCAAGAAGGGAGCCTGACATGACTCAGGTTGTCTCCGTCGACCTCCCCGGCGAGATCTTCGACGTCCAGACCAACATCCCGCTGATCCACCAGGTCGTGGTGGCCCAGCTGGCGGCGGCCCGCCAGGGCACGCACAAGACCAAGACCCGCGGCGAGGTGTCCGGCGGCGGCAAGAAGCCGTACCGCCAGAAGGGCACCGGCCGGGCCCGCCAGGGTTCGACCCGCGCGCCGCAGTTCGCCGGCGGTGGCGTCGTCCACGGCCCGGTGCCGCGCGACTACGCCCAGCGCACCCCGAAGAAGATGAAGGCCGCCGCGCTGCGCGGGGCCCTGTCCGACCGGGCTCGCGACGGCCGCGTCATCGTGGTGGACCAGCTGGTCGAGGGCTCGACCCCGAACACCAAGTCCGCCGTGGCGCTGCTGAAGAGCGTGACCCCCGCTGTTGAATCGGGCACAGTCAAGAACGTGCTCGTCGTGCTCCAGCGCACCGACGAGGTCTCCTACAAGAGCCTCCGCAACGTCCCGACCGTGCACCTGCTCGACGTCGGCCAGCTGAACACCTACGACGTGCTCGTCAACGACGCCGTCGTGTTCACGCAGGGCGCGTACGACCAGTTCATCGCCGGTCCCGCTAAGGGGAAGTCTGTCACCGCGGTGGCGTCCTCCTCCGAGGTTGAGGGGAGCGACGCGTGACCAGCAAGTTCGCTGACCGCTCGGTCCTGGCCCGCGACATCATCATCAAGCCGGTGGTGTCGGAGAAGAGCTACGCCCTTCTGGACCAGAACACGTACACGTTCGTCGTCCACCCGGACACGAACAAGATCCAGATCCGCGAGGCCGTCGAGGAGATCTTCGACGTCAAGGTCCTGTCGGTGAACACGATCAACCGCCAGGGCAAGCGCAAGCGCACGCGCTACGGCGTGGGCAAGCGCAAGGACACCAAGCGCGCGATCGTGACCGTGGACCCGAACCCCGGTGGCGGCAAGAAGGGCCGCATCGAGCTGTTTGGAGGGCCGGTTTCCTAATGGGCATCCGTAAGTACAAGCCGACGACCCCGGGCCGCCGCGGCTCCTCGGTCGCCGACTTCGTCGAGATCACCCGGAGCACCCCGGAGAAGTCGCTGGTCGTCCCGGTCCACAGCAAGGGCGGTCGCAACAGCACCGGCCGTGTGACCGTGCGCCACCAGGGCGGCGGCCACAAGCGGGCCTACCGCCTGATCGACTTCCGCCGCAACGACAAGGACGGCGTGCCGGCCAAGGTCGCTCACATCGAGTACGACCCGAACCGCACCGCCCGCATCGCGCTGCTGCACTACGCGGACGGCGAGAAGCGCTACATCCTGGCTCCGAAGAACCTGAACCAGGGCGACCGGATCGAGAACGGCCCCGGCGCGGACATCAAGCCCGGCAACAACCTGCCGCTGCGCAACATCCCGACCGGTACCACGATCCACGCGATCGAGCTCCGCCCCGGCGGCGGCGCGAAGATCGCCCGGTCGGCCGGCGCGAGCGTCCAGCTCGTCGCCAAGGACGGTCCGTTCGCGCAGCTGCGCATGCCCTCCGGCGAGATCCGCAACGTCGACCTGCGCTGCCGCGCCACGGTCGGCGAGGTCGGCAACGCCGAGCAGTCGAACATCAACTGGGGCAAGGCCGGCCGCATGCGCTGGAAGGGCAAGCGCCCGACCGTCCGCGGTGTCGCGATGAACCCGATCGACCACCCGCACGGCGGTGGCGAGGGCAAGACCTCCGGTGGCCGCCACCCGGTCTCGCCCTGGGGCCAGAAGGAGGGCCGCACCCGCAAGCCGGGCAAGGCCTCCGACAAGTACATCGTCCGCCGTCGCAAGTCCAACAAGAAGCGCTAGGAGGAGGTTTAGATGCCGCGCAGTCTCAAGAAGGGTCCCTTCGTGGACGGCCACCTGATGAAGAAGGTGGACGCCCAGAACGCGAAGAACACCAAGAACGTCATCAAGACCTGGTCCCGGCGCTCGATGATCGTGCCGGACATGCTGGGTCACACCATCGCCGTGCACGACGGCCGCAAGCACGTCCCGGTGTTCATCACCGAGGCCATGGTCGGCCACAAGCTCGGTGAGTTCTCCCCGACCCGCACGTTCAAGGGTCACGTGAAGGACGATCGGAGGTCGCGCCGTGGCTGAGAACAAGGCCAAGGACCTCGCCGGCAATGAGGCCATTGCCCAGGCGAAGAACATCCGCATGACCGCCATGAAGGTGCGCCGCGTCGTGGACATGGTCCGCGGCCAGGACGTCGAGCAGGCGCTGGACACCCTGCGCTTCGCGCCGTACGCCGCCGCCGAGCCGGTCTTCAAGTGCGTCGCGTCGGCTGCCGCCAACGCGCGCAACAACAAGCAGCTCCGCGGCTCGCTGGTCATCAGCGAGGCCTACGTGGACGAGGGCCCGACCCTGAAGCGGTTCCGGCCGCGCGCCCAGGGCCGTGCCTACCGCATCCGCAAGCGGACCTCGCACATCACGATCGTGGTCCAGGAGACCGCGGGCGTCGCGCAGAAGGGCAGGACCCGATAGTGGGCCAGAAGGTTAACCCGCATGGGTTCCGCCTCGGCATCACCACGGACTTCAAGTCCCGGTGGTACGCCGACAAGCTGTACAAGGACTACGTCAAGGAAGACGTCGCGATCCGCCGCCTCATGACCGAGGGCATGGACCGCGCCGGCATCTCCAAGGTGGAGATCGAGCGCACGCGCGACCGCGTCCGCGTCGACATCCACACCGCGCGTCCGGGCATCGTCATCGGCCGCCGCGGCGCCGAGGCCGACCGCATCCGCGGCAAGCTCGAGAAGCTGACCGCCAAGCAGGTCCAGCTGAACATCCTCGAGGTGCGCAACCCCGAGAGCGACGCTCAGCTGGTCGCGCAGGGCATCGCGGAGCAGCTGGCCCAGCGTGTGGCGTTCCGCCGCGCGATGCGCAAGGCGATCCAGTCTTCGATGAAGGCCGGCGTCAAGGGCATCAAGGTCCAGGTCTCCGGTCGTCTGGGCGGCGCCGAGATGAGCCGCTCGGAGCAGTACCGCGAGGGTCGCGTTCCGCTGCACACGCTGCGCGCGAACATCGACTACGGCTTCTACGAGGCCAAGACCACCTTCGGCCGCATCGGCGTGAAGGTCTGGATCTACAAGGGCGATGTCACCTCGCTGTCGGCGCAGCGCGCGCTGAACGCGGCCGAGGCCCGTGCCGGGCGTCCGCAGCGTGACGGCGACCGCCGTGGCGGCGGCCGCGACGGCGGCGGGCGTCCCCCGCGCCGCGACGGCGGCGGTGGCCGCGGTCCGCGTCGCGACGGCGGCCAGCAGTCCCAGGCTCCGGCCCAGGCGCAGGCTCCGGCCGCCGCCGAGGCCCCGGCCGCTACTGAGTCTAAGGAGGCGTGATGCTGATCCCGCGGCGGGTCAAGCACCGCAAGCAGCACCACCCCGGTCGCTCCGGCGCCTCCAAGGGCGGCAACAACCTGGCGTTCGGCGAGTACGGCATCCAGGCGCTGACCCCGGCGTACGTGACCAACCGGCAGATCGAGTCCGCCCGTATCGCCATCAACCGGCACATCCGCCGTGGTGGCAAGGTGTGGATCAACATCTACCCGGACCGTCCGCTCACCAAGAAGCCGGCCGAGACCCGCATGGGTTCCGGTAAGGGTTCGCCGGAGTGGTGGGTCGCGAACGTCAAGCCCGGCCGGGTGCTCTTCGAGCTCTCGTACCCGAACGAGGAGCGCGCTCGCGAGGCTCTGCTTCGCGCCACGCACAAGCTCCCGCTCAAGTGCCGGATCATCAAGCGTGAGGCAGGTGACATCTGATGGCGACCGGGACCACCGCGCGCGAACTGCGCGAGCTCGGCGACGCCGAACTGCTGGAGAAGCTCCGTGAGGGCAAGGAGGAGCTGTTCAACCTCCGCTTCCAGCAGGCCACCGGCCAGCTTGAGAACCACGGCCGCATGCGCGCCGTGAAGAAGGACATCGCTCGCATCTACACGTTGATGACGGAGCGGGAGCTCGGCATCGGCGTTAGCGAGGAGGCGAAGTGAGCGAGCAGGCTGTGGAGACCACGGAAGAGCGTGGCGCGCGCAAGGTGCGCGAGGGGTACGTCGTCAGCGACAAGATGGAGAAGACCATCGTCGTCGAGGTCGAGGACCGCAAGAAGCACCCGAAGTACCGCAAGGTCGTGCGCCGCACCACCAAGCTGAAGGCCCACGACGAGCAGAACACGGCCGGCATCGGCGACCGCGTCCTGCTCATGGAGACCCGGCCGACCTCGGCGACCAAGCGCTGGCGCCTGGTCGAGATCCTCGAGAAGGCCAAGTAACCAGTCCGTTCGGCCAGGCACAGGGACCGGCTGCCGGCACCGTTCGGCAGCCCCCTGTGAACCGGCACGACGAAGGAGATAGATAAGTGATCCAGCAGGAGTCGCGGCTCCGGGTCGCCGACAACACGGGTGCGAAGGAAATCCTCTGCATCCGCGTGCTCGGTGGCTCCAGCCGCCGCTACGCCGGAATCGGCGACGTCATCGTCGCCACCGTCAAGGACGCCCTGCCCGGCGCGGGCGTCAAGAAGGGCGACGTCGTCAAGGCCGTCATCGTGCGCACCGTCAAGGAGCGCCGGCGTCCGGACGGCTCGTACATCCGCTTCGACGAGAACGCGGCCGTCCTGATCAAGGACGGCGGGGACCCGCGCGGGACCCGCATCTTCGGCCCCGTCGGCCGCGAGCTGCGCGAGAAGCGCTACATGCGCATCGTCTCGCTCGCTCCGGAGGTGCTGTAAGCCATGGCGTCCATGAACATCAAGAAGGGTGACCTGGTCCAGGTCATCACCGGTAAGGACAAGGGTCTGCAGGGCAAGGTCATCCAGGCCTTCCCGGAGACCTCCAAGGTGCTCGTCGAGGGCGTCAACCGGGTCAAGAAGCACACCAAGGTCGGCCAGTCCGTCCGCGGGAGCAAGACCGGCGGCATCATCACGATCGAGGCCCCGGTCCACGTCTCCAACGTGATGCTGGTCGTCGAGCACGAGGGCGTCAAGGTCGTCACGCGGGTGGGCTACCGCCGCGTGGAGGAGGAGCGCACGCTCGCCGACGGTACCAAGAAGACCGTCACGCGCAGCGTCCGCTACGCCAAGCGCACCGGTAAGGACATCTGACATGACCGTGACTGAGACTGAGACCTCGGTGCAGCCGCGTCTGAAGCTGCGCTACCGCGAGGAGATCGCGCCGGCGCTCAAGGAGCAGTTCGGCTTCCCGAACGTCATGCTGATCCCCGGTCTGACCAAGATCGTGGTCAACATGGGTGTCGGCGACGCCGCCCGCGACTCCAAGCTGATGGACGGCGCCGTCCGCGACCTCGCGGCGATCACCGGCCAGAAGCCGACCGTCACCCGGGCCCGCAAGTCCATCGCGCAGTTCAAGCTGCGCGAGGGCCAGCCCATCGGCGCGCACGTCACGCTGCGCGGGGACCGGATGTGGGAGTTCTGCGACCGGCTGGTGTCGATCGCCCTTCCCCGTATCCGCGACTTCCGCGGCCTGTCGCCGAAGCAGTTCGACGGCCGGGGCAACTACACGTTCGGTCTGAACGAGCAGTCGATGTTCCACGAGATCGACCAGGACAAGATCGACCGCGTGCGCGGCATGGACATCACCGTCGTGACCACCGCCCGCAACGACGATGAGGGTCGCGCCCTGCTGCGTCTCCTCGGATTCCCGTTCAAGGAGGCGTGATCACATGGCGAAGAAGGCCCTGATCAACAAGGCTCTCGCGAAGCCGAAGTTCAAGGTGCGCGGCTACACCCGCTGCTCCAAGTGCGGCCGTCCGCACTCGGTCTACCGCAAGTTCGGCCTGTGCCGGGTTTGCCTGCGCGAGATGGCGCACGCCGGCGAGCTGCCGGGCGTCACCAAGAGCTCCTGGTAACTACTACACGCCGCAGGTCCCTGCGTATGTGCGCTCTTATCGGAGAGCGTGAGCAGCGCGGGGATACCACGGCGAGGAAGGCCTGAAGGCCAAGCTATGACCATGACCGACCCGATCGCGGACATGCTCACCCGGCTGCGGAACGCCAACTCGGCGTACCACGACCAGGTGACCATGCCGTCGAGCAAGATCAAGACGCACATCTGCGAGATCCTCAAGCAGGAGGGCTACATCGCCTCCTGGAAGGTCGAGGACGCGGAGGTGGGCAAGTCCCTCACCATCGAGCTGAAGTTCGGCCCGAACCGTGAGCGCTCCATCGCGGGCATCAAGCGCATCTCGAAGCCGGGTCTGCGCGTGTACGCGAAGAGCACCAACCTGCCGAAGGTCCTCGGGGGCCTCGGTGTCGCCATCATCTCGACTTCGACCGGTCTGCTGACCGACCGCCAGGCCGCCCGCAAGGGCGTCGGCGGCGAAGTCCTCGCCTACGTCTGGTAAGGGAAGGAGGAGTAGCAATGTCTCGTATCGGACGGCTGCCGATCCCGGTTCCCACCGGCGTCGACGTCACCATCAACGGACAGGACGTGACCGTCAAGGGGCCCAAGGGCACCCTGTCGCACACCGTCGTCTCCCCGATCACGATCGAGAAGGGCGAGGACGGCAACCTGGTCGTCGCGCGCCCCAACGACGAGCGGATCGCCAAGGAGCGCCACGGCCTGTCGCGCACTCTGGTCAACAACATGATCATCGGCGTGACCCAGGGCTACACCAAGAACCTGGAGATCTCCGGTGTCGGTTACCGCGTGACCGCCAAGGGCTCGGACCTCGAGTTCGCCCTCGGCTACAGCCACCCGGTGCCGGTCCCGGCGCCCGCCGGTATCACCTTCGCCGTGGAGAGCCCGACCAAGTTCTCCGTGTCCGGGATCGACAAGCAGCTGGTGGGCGAGACCTGCGCCTACATCAAGAAGCTGCGCAAGATCGACCCGTACAAGGGCAAGGGCATCAAGTTCGCCGGCGAGGTCATCCGCCGCAAGGCCGGAAAGGCTGGGAAGAAGTAATGGCTTTCGCAGTCAAGATCGGCAAGGGTCCGGCGAAGAAGCGCAACGCGGTCAAGCGCCGTCACCTGCGCGTCCGCAAGAAGGTCTCCGGCACGGCACTGCGTCCGCGCCTGGTGGTCACCCGCTCGGCGCGCCACATGGTCGCGCAGATCGTGGACGACGTCACCCGCGTGACGCTGGCGTCCGCCTCCACCATGGAGGCCGGGCTGCGCGGCGGCGAGGGCGACAAGACCGCCAAGGCCAAGGAAGTGGGCAAGCTCGTCGCCGAGCGGGCCAAGGCCAAGGGTGTCGGCACGGTCGTCTTCGACCGCGGCGGCAACAAGTACCACGGCCGGGTGGCCGCGGTGGCCGACGGCGCGAGGGAAGCGGGGCTCGAGCTGTGAGCATCATTCTTACGAACGGAAGGAGCCTCTGATGGCTGGTCCGCAGCGCCGCGGAGGCGGCTTCGGTGGACAGAACAACCAGGGTGGCGGCGAGGGCGGCAACCGCCGCGAGCGCCGCGACCGTCGCGGCGACCAGGCGCCGGTTGAGAAGTCGGCGCACATCGAGCGCGTCGTCACCATCAACCGCGTGGCCAAGGTCGTGCGCGGTGGCCGTCGCTTCAGCTTCACCGCCCTGGTGATCGTCGGCGACGGCGAGGGCACCGTGGGCGTCGGCTACGGCAAGGCGAAGGAAGTCCGCGACGCGATCGCCAAGGGTGTCGAGGAGGCCAAGAAGAACTTCTTCAAGGTCCCCCGCATCCAGGGCACGATCCCGCACCCGGTCCAGGGCGAGCGCGCCGCCGGCGTCGTTCTCCTGAAGCCGGCCGCCCCCGGTACCGGCGTCATCGCCGGCGGCCCGGTGCGCGCCGTGCTGGAGTGCGCGGGCGTCCACGACGTGCTGAGCAAGTCGCTCGGCTCGGACAACCCGATCAACATCGTCCACGCGACCGTGGCGGCACTGAAGGGCCTCGTGCGCCCCGAGGAAGTCGCCGCTCGCCGCGGGCTCCCGCTGGAGGACGTGGCCCCGGCCGCCCTCCTGCGCGCCCGCGCCGGTGTGGGGAGCTGAGAGACATGGCCCGTTTGAAGATCACGCAGACCCGCTCCAAGATCGGCACCAAGCAGAACCACCGGGACACCCTCCGGTCGCTCGGTCTGAAGCGGATCAACGACACCGTGGTGAAGGAGGACCTCCCGCAGTTCCGCGGCATGGTCCACACCGTTCGCCACCTGGTCAAGGTCGAGGAGGTCGACTGACATGACGCTGAAGGTCCACCACCTCCGCCCGGCGCCGGGCGCCAAGACCGCCAAGACCCGCGTGGGTCGCGGCGAGGGCTCCAAGGGCAAGACCGCCGGTCGCGGTACCAAGGGCACCAAGGCCCGCTACCAGGTCTCGGCCCGCTTCGAGGGCGGCCAGATGCCCCTGCACATGCGCCTGCCCAAGGCGCGGGGCTTCAAGAACCCGTTCAAGGTGACGTTCCAGGTCGTGAACCTGGACAAGCTCTCGGCCCTGTACCCGGCCGGCGGCGAGGTCACCGTCGAGGACCTCATCGCCAAGGGCGCGGTCCGCGACAACGAGCTGGTCAAGGTGCTCGGCTCCGGCGAGGTGTCGGTCGCCCTGCAGGTGAAGGCGCACGCCTTCTCCGCCTCCGCGAAGGAGAAGCTGGCCGCGGCCGGCGGCTCCGCCGAGGAGATCTGAGCCGCCAGGCGCAGAACTGAGCAGAGGGCGCTGCCCCGGGCTGAAAGGCCCGGGGCAGCGCTTTTTCGTGCGCGGGGCCGGGGCCGGATCGCGGTACCGGATTTGAGGAAAGCGCCTCCTGCTCAGCCTTTCCTGTCCGCTCTGCGCGAACACTCCGTGCGTCCTGTCTATAAGGCGCTACGGCGTCCCGGCTCAGGATCCCTCTCTGGCAAGCGCCCGCGCGCTTGGCTGGCAAGTCGCCGCCGTATCGACCGGCCGTGTCCAGCGCCCACCGCGCGCACAGCTCCGCCGCACCGCGCCCCGCCGCTGGCCAGGCGTCCTGTCGCCAGGCCGCGCTCCACAGCGCAGCCCTGCCGCTTTCCGGCGGCAAGTGCCGGGATCGGCCCGCACGGACCACTCGGACGCGTGCTCGCGCGGCCCGTCCACCGCGCGTCCGCCTCCGTTTCACCGCAGATCAAGCGCGGATCCAGGCTCCATACGGCCTTCCGCACGCCCGTCCCCACCCCGACCCGCAGTAACGCGCCGGGCACCCTGTGCCGAACCCCCCTACCCGACGCTCGCCTTCGCCTCCCTGCTATGCGTAAGATGGCGCAGGTCGGCCATCACGCCGAACGACCCCGTGTGCCCTTGCGAGCCCCGCGTACCTGCGCGAAGCCCGCGGCGCGCGGCCATCAGGACCCTTTGACAATCTGTCGCGTCAAGGCGCAGGAGGACCATGCTCACCGCATTCGCTCGGGCGTTCCGTACGCCCGACCTGCGCAAGAAGCTGCTCTTCACGCTCGGCATCATGGCTTTGTTCCGGCTGGGCGCCCACATCCCGGCGCCGGGCGTGGACACCCACACGCTGAGCCAGTGTGTGGGGATCAGCAAGTCCAGCGGGCAGAGCAACGGAGCGCTGGGCCTGATCAACCTGTTCTCCGGCGGCGCGCTGCTGCAGCTGTCGATCTTCGCGCTGGGCATCATGCCCTACATCACCGCGTCGATCATCCTGCAGCTGCTGACGGTCGTGATCCCGCGCCTGGAAGCCCTCAAGAAGGAGGGCCAGGCCGGTCAGACGAAGATCACGCAGTACACCCGGTACCTGACCATCGGGCTGGCGATCCTGCAGTCGACCACGATGCTCACGCTGATGAAGAACAACCCGAGCGCCCTGCTGGGCCCGGGCTGCTCCGGCTCCAACGTGATCTTCGCCAAGGTCGACTGGATCGGCATGGCCGTCATGGTCATCACGCTGACCGCCGGCACCACGCTGATCATGTGGCTGGGCGAGCTGATCACCGACCGCGGCATCGGCAACGGCATGTCGCTGCTGATCTTCACCTCGATCACCGCGAACTTCCCGTCCTCCCTGTGGTCCATCAAGCAGGGCAGCACCACCATGGACGGCTGGCCGGTGTTCTTCGGCGTGCTGCTGATGGGCATGATCATCGTCGGCGCGGTGGTGTTCGTCGAGCAGGGCCAGCGGCGCATCCCGGTCCAGTACGCCAAGCGCATGGTCGGCCGGCGCATGTACGGCGGGTCCTCGACCTACATCCCGATGAAGGTGAACCAGGCCGGCGTCATCCCGGTCATCTTCGCCTCCTCGCTGCTGCAGCTGCCGCTGATGATCGCGAACTTCACGAACCCGAACGCCCAGAAGGGCTGGGCGCACTGGGTGAACCGCGAGTTCGGGATGACGACCAACGGGTACTCGCTGACGTACTCCATCACCTACTTCCTGCTGATCCTCGGCTTCGCCTTCTTCTACGTCTCGATCACGTTCGTGCCGGACGAGATCGCGGACAACATGAAGAAGTACGGCGGCTTCATCCCCGGCATCCGCGCCGGCAAGCCCACCGCCGAGTACCTGCAGTACGTGTCCACCCGCGTCACCTGGCCCGGTGCCCTGTACCTGTCGATCGTCGCGATCATCCCGATGATCGCCCTGGCCGAGCTGCACGCCAGCGGCAAGTTCCCGTTCGGCGGCACGACTATCCTGATCATGGTGGGCGTCGGCCTGGAGACGGTGAAGCAGATCGAGGCCCAGCTCCAGCAGCACAACTACGAAGGCTTCCTGAGGTGACGGCGGTGATGACAACGGCGTCGACGCGCCTCACCCACCGCGGGCGGCAGCGGTCCGTCCGTACCATCGACGCCGAAGGGTTCCTCATCTAGTGCGTATCGTTCTCGTCGGTCCGCCGGGCGCGGGCAAGGGCACGCAGGCCTCGTTCATCGCCGGGCACCTGGGGGTCCCGAAGATCAGCACCGGGGACATCTTCCGGGCGAACATCTCCCAGGGCACCCCCCTGGGGGTGAAGGCCAAGGAGTTCCTCGATGCCGGGCAACTGGTCCCGGACGAGCTCACCATAGACATCGTCCGCGACCGGCTCTCGCAGCCGGACGCGGCCGACGGATTCCTGCTCGACGGCTTCCCGCGCAACGTGACGCAGGCCGAGGAACTGGACCAGATCCTCGGCGACAACGGCGTGACCCCCTCGACCGGCAAGGCCTACCTGGACGTCGTGCTCGACCTGGAGGTCGACAACGACGAGGTGATCAAGCGGATCTCCGGCCGCCGGCTGTGCCGCAACGACTCCGGGCACATCTTCCACGTCGACTACAGCCCGTCGTCGGCCGGCGACAAGTGCGAGGTCTGCGGCGGCGAGCTCTACCAGCGCTCGGACGACGCCGAGGACGTGGTGCGCACCCGCCTGGAGGTCTACGCCGGCGAGACCGCCCCGATCATCGACTACTACCGCGAGCAGGGCGTGCTGACCACGATCGACGCCACCGGCGAGGTCGAGGTCATCACCCGGCGCGCGTTCGCGGCCGTCGACGCCGCCCGCGGCTGAGCCAGACCGGCCGTACCCTCCCGCAGTCCCGAAGGAATTCCCACACATGCACGCCCACGGCGACGACGAAGGCCTCATCGAGCTGAAGACCCCGGAGCAGTTCGAGGCCATGAAGCAGGCGGGCAAGGTCGTCTCACGGACGCTGGCGTTGCTGCGCTCGGCGGTCCGGCCGGGCATCACCACTGGTGAGCTGGACCGGATCGCCGAGGAATCGATTCGCTCCCAAGGCGCCGCGCCCTCGTTCCTGGGCTACGGCGACTTCCCGGGCTCGATCTGCGCCTCGGTCAACGAGGAGATCGTCCACGGCATCCCCGGCTCGCGCGTGCTGCGCGAGGGGGACCTGATCTCCCTGGACTGCGGCGCGATCATCCCCGACGACGCCGCGCAGGCGGCCACCGGCCGCTGGAACACCCGCGGCTGGCACGCCGACGCCGCGATCACCGTCCCGGTCGGCGAGGTCGCCGAGGAGCTCGCCGAGCTCTCCCGGGTCACCGAGGCCGCGATGTGGGCCGGCATCAACGCGGTGAAGGAGGGCGTCGCGCTCAACGACGTCTCCACCGCGATCGACGCCGTGACCCGCTCGCAGGCCCGCCGCTACGGCATCGTGCGCGACTACGGCGGCCACGGCATCGGCTCCTCCATGCACATGGCGCCGATGGTGTTCAACTACCCGGTGCGCGGCGAGCGCACGGTGCTCACCACCGGCATGGCGATCGCCATCGAGCCGATGCTGACCCTGGGCAAGAACAAGACCCGCGTGCTGGCCGACGACTGGACGGTCGTGGCCAAGGACGGCTCCGCCGCCGCACACTGGGAGCACACAGTCGCGCTGACGCCCGGCGGCGTCGTGGTGACCACTGCACCGGAAGAGTGACACGACGTGCCCGACGGGGGTGACCGCACCGGCTGTGGTCCTTCCCGACGACTCCGACCCCGGCGGACGATGAACCATGGCTCGTGACCGATCGGCTGCCCTGGCCGCCGCGGCGCTCTTGGCGCTCGGCACCGCGGTCGGCTGCGCGGCCTGCTCGAAGAGCTCCGCGAAGCCCGCCGCCCGGCATCTGGCGGCCCCCGCTCCGACCCCCTCTTCGGCCCCGCCGACCGCCGAGGACCTCAAGGCCCGCCTGCTCACCCCGGCGGACCTGCCGGCCGGCTTCGTCGCCGCCGACGACGTGACCGCCGACGCCGAGGGCGTCATGTCCTCCACCGAGCCGGACTGCCGGGACCTGACCGACCTGATGAACAGCCGGGGCCACCCGCCCGGCGCGCTGGTCTCCGCCGACGTCTCGTTCACCCGCTCGCAGTTCGGCCCGACCATCGCCACCGGCCTGGCCGGGTTCGCCACCCCCGGGGCCGCGCAGAAGCTGCTGGCCTCGGTCACCGAGGCGATGCGCGACTGCAGCAAGCTGACCGAGACCGACGAGGACGGCAGCACCTACGACTTCCTCGTCGCCCCGCTGAGCGTGCCGCCGGCCGGCGACGCCAGCGCCGCGATCCGCGTCGCCGCCGATGTGGACGACGTGTCGGCCCAGGTGGACCTGGTGCTGGTCCGGGTCGGCAGCACGCTGCTGTACGTGGCCGACACCAACTTCGGCGGCACCGACCCGGAGCTGACCCAGCAGGTGGTGGCGCGCGCGGTGGCGAAGGTCAGGGACCCGGCGGCGTCGCCGCGGTCCGCACCCCAGCCGTCGACGAGCTCGGCGGCGTCGGAGGGGGTCGTCAAGACCGCGGCGGCGCCGGTGGCGTGGGATCAGGACCCGGGCCCGGCTCGGCAACCAGAGGCCTGATTCACCGGTCTGAAGCCCGATGCGGCGATCCGGGGCCCGCGGCAGGGCTCCGGCTCACACCTGCTGCAGCAGCTCCGTGCTCGCCGCCGGCTCCGTCTCTTCGGAGACCCCGAAGCGTTCATGCACTCCGCGCAGCGTGCGCGGCGCCCACCAAGCCCGCTCGCCGAGCAGCGCCAGCATCGCGGGCACCAGCATCATCCGGACCAGCGTGGCGTCGATGAGCACGGCGAGGGTCAGCCCGAGGCCGAACTCCAGGATCGGCGCCGAGCCGCCGGTCATGAAGCAGGCGAAGACGATCACCAGCAGCGCCGCCGCGCACGTCACCACCCGGCCGGTGTGCCGCACCCCGGTGACGACCGCGTCGTGGGCCTCCTCGCCGGCGAGCCTGGCCTCGCGGATCCGGCCGAGCAGGAAGATCTCGTAGTCCATCGACAGGCCGAAGGCGACCGCGATCATCAGCGGCGGGATGGTCACGTCCAGCGCCCCGAGGCCGCCCTTCACCCCGGCGCCGAAGAGCCCTGCGAAGTGCCCCTGCTGGAAGACCCACACCGTCGCGCCCAGCGCCGCCCCGATGCTCAGCAGGTTGGTCAGCACCGCCTTGAGCGGGATCAGCACCGAGCCGGTGAACAGGAACAGCAGCACGAAGACGGACAGCAGCACCACGGCGGTGGCGTAGGGGAGCCGGTCGGCCAGCATCCGCCGGAAGTCGACGAGATGCGCGCTGTCGCCGGTGACGTTCGCCCCCTGATGCTCGTTGCGGATCGTCCGGACCAGCCCGGTCGCGACCTCGCCGTTGACCGTCCCGGCGGGCGTCAGCTCCAGCACGGCGCTGCCGTCCGGATACGTCTTCTGCGACGCCTCGACGACGCCGGGCAGCGACCGCAGGTGCGCCAGGTAGTCCGGCCTCGCCGCGCCGCCGTCGACCAGCACGTACAGCGGAGAGGCCGCGCTGCGCCCGGGGAAGTGCGCCACGCTCAGGTCGTACACCTGCCGCGCCTGCGAGCTCGCCGGGAGCTCGCGGGCGTCGCCGGGACTCAGCGTCAGCGCCGCCACCGGCGTGGCCACGGTGATCAACCCCGCCGTGATCACCAGCAGCACCGGCAGCGGACGCCGGACGACCCCGGCCGCGAACCGCCCGAACCAGGTCCCCGCCGCCCGCCGCGAGCTCGCCGGCTTGATCCGGTGCCCGAACATCGCCAGCAGCGCCGGCAGCAGCGTCACCGCCGCCAGCATGTCGACCGCCACCACGGCCGTCGCCGCGAGCCCCATGCTCCGCAGGAACGGCGCCGGGTACACCACGAGCCCGGCCAGGCTGACCGCGACGGTGAGCCCGGAGAAGAAGACCGTGCGCCCGGCGGCCGCGACCGTGTTCCGGACGCAGCCGGCGATGTCGGCCGTGGTCGCGCGCTCCTGCTTGAACCGGGTCACCATGAGCAGCGCGTAGTCCACCCCGAGGCCCAGGCCGAGCATCGTCGTGATCTGTACCGAGTACACCGACAGATCGGTCGCGAAGCTGAACCCGTACAGCACCAGCAGCGTGGACGCGATGCCGCAGACGGCCAGCACCAGCGGCAGCGATGCCGCCAGCAGCCCGCCGAACACCACGACCAGCGACAGCAGCACGATCGGCAGCGAGATCAGCTCGGCTTTGCTCGCGTCGGACTGCGCGGTGTGGTTCAGCGCGTCGCCGGTGAGCGGCCCGCCGCCGACCCGGACCTGGAAGTCCGGCGTCGCGATGGCGTGCAGCCGATCCTGCGCCGCCGCCAGCGCGACGTCCTCCTCGTGCGAGGCGATCCCGCTGACGAACGTCACCGGGATCGCGATGACCTGGCCGTCCCCGGTCGCGCCGGGGGTCTGGTACGGATCCGGCACCCGCGCGACACCCGGGATCGCCCGGAGGTCCGCGACCGCTGCGGCGACGCGGCTCCGCAGCCCCGTGTCCGCGGTGATCACCCGCCCCGCGGTGGAGGACGTCACCAGGGCGTCGATGGTGTCCGAGCCGGGATCGAGCTTGTCCAGGCGGCTCGCGGTCACCTGGGACTGGCTGCCCGGCACTCCTGCGCCGAGCCCCCCGAGCTTGCCGAACACCGACCCGCCCAGGCCCAGGCCGACGACCAGGACCACGGCCCAGACCGCGACCACGGTCCGGGGCCGGCGGATGGCGAGTTCTGCGGCGTTTCTCAACATGCCACCACTGTCCGGTGGCGCCGCCGGCCTGTGATCCCGCGCGGGAGGGGAGGGCCGGACTCGGTAGATCGGGTGAGTCATCCCTCCGGAGAGGGAGTCACCAGCCCGCTCTCGTACGCGAAGATCACCGCGTGCACCCGGTCGCGCAGGCCCAGCTTCATCAGGATGTTGCTGACGTGGGTCTTCACCGTGTGCTCGGTGACGAACAGCCGCGCGGCGATCTCGGCGTTCGAGGCGCCGCGCGCCATCAGCAGCAGCGTCTCGCGCTCGCGCGGGGTGAGGCCGTCCAGGCGGGCCGAGGGCGCGGCGGCCGGGTCGCCGGCCCGGGCCGGGCGGCGGGAGGTGACGTCGGCGATCAGCCGCCGGGTCACCGAGGGCGCCAGCAGCGAGTCGCCGGCCGCGACCACCCGGACCGCGTGCACCAGGTCGTCCCGGCGCACGTCCTTGAGCAGGAAGCCGGAGGCGCCGGCGTAGAGCGCGTCGTAGACGTACTCGTCGACGTCGAAGGTGGTGAGCATGAGGATCCGGGTGCCGCCGGCCGCGGTCACCTGCCGCGCCGCCTCGATCCCGTCCATCACCGGCATCCGGACGTCCAGCAGCACCACGTCGGGGCGCAGCGCGCGGGTCAGGGCCACCGCCTCGGCGCCGTCGCCGGCCTCGCCGACCACCTCGATGTCCGGCTGCGCGTCCAGGATCATCGCGAACCCGCTGCGCACCAGTTCCTGGTCGTCGGCCACCACCACCCGAATCGCCACGTCCGCTTTCTATCAGGCGCGCATGGCGTGTGTCCCTCGCACTGGTCGCGGGGCCTGCTGCTCACTGACCGGACGGGATGACGGCGGTCAGTGCGAATCCGCCGGTGCCCGGCGGCGAACTCCAGCTCAGCGTGCCGTCCACCGGCGCCAGCCGCTCCCGCAGGCCGGTCAGACCGTGGCCGCCGCCGTCCCCGAAACCCTCGGGCACGCCTCGGCCGTTGTCCGCCACGGTGATCTCCAGCGCGCTCGGCGACCAGGCCAGACGGACCTCGGCGCGCGAGGCCCGGGCGTGTTTCAGGGTGTTGGTCAGGGCCTCCTGGACCACGCGGTAGGCGGCGGTCTGCGCGCCGGACGACAGCGTCGCGGCGCTGCCGGTCTGCTCGACCCGGACCTGGAGCCCGGCCCGGCGGACCCGGTGCACCAGGGTGTCGAGATCGGCCAGGGTGGGCAGCGGCTGGCGCCGGCCGCCCTCGTCCTGGTGCAGCGTGCCGAGCAGCCCGCGCAGCTGGGCCATGGCGTCGCGGCCGGCGGCGGAGATGGCTTCGAACGCCGCCTCGGCCCGCTCCGGCTTGGCGCGTACCAGCAACGGCCCGGCCTCGGCCTGCACCACCATCAGCGCCACGGCGTGGCCGACGACGTCGTGCATGTCCCGGGCGATCCGCGCGCGCTCGGCCTGCAGCTCGCGCTCGCTGCGCACCGACAGCGAGTCGCGCTCGGACTGGAGCAGCACGCCGAGGAACAGCGAGGTCAGGCTGAGGGTGAAGGTGACGAAGAAGTCCTCGGGATTGCCCATCTGCCGGTGCAGGGCCTCGGCGACGACGTTCCCGACCATGAAGATGCTGACCATCACCCCCCGGGTCCGGCCGCGCATCACCGAGCCGATCGTGTACTGGGTGACCAGGACCGCGTACGGGAACGGCTGTGCCGGGTGCACGGTCGCGGTGACGATCAGCGTCATCGCACCGGTGACCAGGGCCGACAGGACCGGATAGGTCTCGCGCCACAGCAGCGGCACGATCGTGGCCGTCTCCAGCAGGTACCGCCACGGTCCCCAGGGCACGACGCCGGGTATCAGGTACGTGCCGCTGTTCAGGAGCAGCACGATGGCGGCGGTCTGGACGTCGTTGCGCCGGGGCCGCCGCGGCCGGATGGCGCGGAGGGCTCGCGCGCCCATGCTCTGCACGGGATAGATCATGCTCCCCCGGGAGTAGCCACACCTCCCTCCTCGGGGGGATCCTGATGCGGGGATCCTGAGGTACAGTCGAGATATGTCGCGAGTCAGTTGGGGAGTCACGCAGATGACGACGCAGGGTGGGGCCTCGTTCGATCCGAATATGCGCGCCGGCGACGCCGACCGTGAGCGACTCGTCGAGCAGTTGCGCGAGCACCACGCCGCGGGGCGGCTGACGCTCGACGAATTCGACGAGCGGATGCAGAAGGCCTACGAGGCCAAGACATACGGCGAGCTCAGGACGCTCACCCGGGACCTCCCGGTGGACCTGGCCGAGCTCGACTTCCAGCAGGCCCAGGAGCGCACCCGCGCCACGCAGGCGCGCCCGGTCGAGGTCCGCCGCGACCAGGCCGGCCGGATGCAGATCAACATCGACAACCAGGCCATCCAGGACCGCATCAGCGCGCACCTGGACCGCCACAACCAGCGCTGGCAGCACCACCAGGCACGCCGTGAGGAGCGCTGGAAGCGGCAGGCCGCCCGGCGCGGGGGCCGGGGCTGGGTCTCGTTCGGCTCCTGGCTGGCGCTGTCGGTGCTGTTGTCCGGCATCTGGCTGCTCAGCAACATCACCGGCGGGAGCGACTGGGGGAACTTCTGGCCGGCCTGGCCGATCGGGATCATGGGCATCCTGATGGTCGTCGGGAGCATCAACCGGCGCAAGTGAGCTCGCCGGGCCGGGCTCGGGAGCCGGTTCGACAGCCGGCCCGGGCGCTGGTCGGCGAGAGTGTTTGCCGTGACCCGCTGCCGGAGTCTGCGGCCTTTGGGTCGCCGAACTGACCGCGCGAGGCCGCGACCGGAGACATCCGGTCGCGGCCTTCCTGCGCCGTGGTGGTCGTCGGGTGTCATCGAGGCCAACGCGGTGGGAATTCTCGTGGCCCGGTGACGGTTTCAAGTCATGCGCGGCCGGGGTACAAAGCCCCGGTTTCGCGTTCTGCAAGTGTTCGGCGTACACTGGCGTGTCGGCTCCGTATGGAGTGGTTCACGTGCGCCCCCGCGGCTGGGTCTATGAGCGCATCACTGCTGGACCACCACTTGCTCCTGTTGCCGGAACCGACGCGGCAGTAGACACCCTTCTGAAGGAGATTGAAGGAACTTGGCCAAAAAAGAAGGCGCCATCGAGATCGAGGGCACCATCATCGAGTCCCTGCCCAACGCGATGTTCCGCGTTGAGCTGGCGAACGGCCACAAGGTCCTCGCGCACATCTCCGGCAAGATGCGGATGCACTACATCCGGATCCTCCCGGACGACCGGGTCGTCGTCGAGCTGAGCCCGTACGACCTGACCCGCGGGCGCATCGTCTACCGCTACAAGTGACCTGAAGGGCTCCTCCCGTTCCCGGGAGGGGTCCCCGCCGTTCACACCCATCGAGGCTCACCACGCTCAAGGTGGTGGGCTGCCTTTCGGTGTCTCCGCACCGGACGACCGATACCAGTTAAGGAACCACCATGAAGGTCAAGCCCAGCGTCAAGAAGATCTGTGACAAGTGCAAGGTGATCCGTCGCCACGGCCGCGTCATGGTGATCTGCGAGAACCTGCGCCACAAGCAGCGTCAGGGCTGAGCTCACTGCTCGAAAGCCGGCTCCGCAACAAGCCGGCTGAGGTAACCCGCAGCGTCCCGACCCCGCGAGCCCCCGCCATGGAGCTCGCGGATGTTACCCCCGGCCCGGAGGCCGGAGACCTGGTCAGGCACCAGGACCGGCGCTGCATCGACACCTCCGGATGAAACAGAAACAGGAGCCTGCCTGATGGCACGTCTCTCTGGTGTGGACATCCCGCGCGAAAAGCGTCTGGAGATCGCCCTCACCTACATCTACGGCATCGGCCGCACCCGCTCGCAGCAGACGTGCGCGGAGACCGGCATCAACCCGAACACGCGCGTGAAGGACCTGACGGAGGACGACCTCGTCAAGCTCCGCCAGTGGATCGACACGAACTACCGCGTCGAGGGCGACCTGCGCCGTGAGGTCCAGGCGGACATCCGCCGCAAGATCGAGATCGGCTGCTACCAGGGTGTCCGGCACCGCAAGGGTCTGCCGGTCCATGGTCAGCGCACCCACACCAACGCGCGTACGCGCAAGGGCCCGCGCAAGGCCATCGCCGGCAAGAAGAAGGCCGGCCGGAAGTAGTCCAGCCACGGACCGGAACCTAACTGGTTGTCAGTGGCCCGGACCGATCACCTCATTCAGGAGAACCCAGCACAATGCCTCCCCAGAGCCGTAAGGCCGGCGCCAAGGCTCCCAAGCTGCGCCGCAAGGAAAAGAAGAACGTCGCCCACGGGCACGCTCACATCAAGAGCACGTTCAACAACACCATCGTCTCGATCACCGACCCGCAGGGGAACGTGATCGCGTGGGCGAGCTCGGGTCAGGTGGGCTTCAAGGGCTCGCGCAAGTCGACCCCGTTCGCCGCTCAGATGACCGCCGAGGCCGCCGCCCGCCGCGCCATGGAGCACGGCATGAAGAAGGTCGACGTGTTCGTCAAGGGTCCCGGCTCCGGCCGTGAGACCGCCATCCGGTCGCTGCAGCAGACCGGCCTGGAGGTCGGATCCATCAACGACGTCACCCCTTCGCCGCACAACGGCTGCCGTCCGCCGAAGCGCCGGCGCGTCTGAGCTAGGAGAGAAGAACAAACATGGCCCGTTACACCGGCCCCGACTGCAAGCGCTGCCGCCGCGAGAAGACCAAGCTCTTCCTCAAGGGCAGCAAGTGCGATGGTCCGAAGTGCCCGATCGAGATCCGTCCCTACCCCCCGGGTGAGCACGGCCGCGGTCGCACCAAGGAGAACGAGTACCTGCTCCAGCTTCGCGAGAAGCAGAAGACCGCCCGCATCTACGGCGTTCTGGAGAAGCAGTTCCGCGGTTACTACGAGGAGGCCAACCGCAAGGGCGGCAAGACGGGTGAGAACCTGCTCCGCATCCTCGAGTCCCGCCTGGACAACGTGGTCTACCGCGCCGGCTTCGCCAAGTCCCGCGACCACGCGCGCCAGCTGGTGCGCCACGGCCACATCCTGATCAACGGCCACAAGGCGAACATCCCCTCGATGCGGGTCACCCCGAGCGACATCGTCGAGGTGCGCAAGGAGAGCCTGGAGCTCACCCCGTTCGTGGTCGCCCGGGCCGAGGCCGGCGAGCGTCCGGTCCCGGCGTGGATCGAGGTCATCCCGTCGAAGATGCGGATCCTCGTGCACTCCCTCCCGGAGCGTGCTGTCATTGACACGCAGGTCCAGGAGCAGCTGATCGTCGAGCTCTACTCCAAGTAATCGGCAGTAGCAGCTCGAAACCTATAGGGAGTCCCTCCGCGGGACTCCCTATAGGGGCACCATCCCCGTGGTCGGTAAATAGCGGCCGGCCCAGGCAATGGAGGTTCCACCGTGCTTATCGCACAGCGCCCCACCCTCACCGAGGAGATCATCGATGAGTACCGCTCGCGGTTCCTCATCGAGCCGCTGGAGCCGGGCTTCGGCTACACCCTCGGCAACTCGCTGCGCCGGACGCTTCTGTCGTCCATCCCCGGCGCCGCGGTGACGTCCATCCGGATCGACGGCGTGCTCCACGAGTTCACCACGATCCCGGGTGTGAAGGAGGACGTCACCGACCTCATCCTGAACATCAAGCAGCTGGTCGTCTCCTCGGAGATCGACGAGCCGGTGACCATGTACCTGCGCAAGCAGGGCCCGGGCACCGTCACCGCCGCCGACATCGCCCCGCCGGCCGGCGTCGAGGTCCACAACCCCGAGCTGATCATCGCCACGCTCAACGGCAAGGGCAAGCTCGAGATGGAGCTCACCGTCGAGCGCGGCCGCGGGTACGTCTCCGCGGTGCAGAACAAGCAGGCGGGCCAGGAGATCGGGCGCATCCCGATCGACTCGATCTACTCGCCGGTGCTGAAGGTCAAGTACGACGTCGAGGCGACCCGCGTCGAGCAGCGGACCGACTTCGACCGCCTGGTCCTGGACGTGGAGACCAAGCAGTCGATGCGCCCGCGCGACGCCGTGGCCTCGGCCGGCAAGACCCTGGTGGAGCTGTTCGGCCTCGCCCGCGAGCTGAACATCGAGGCCGAGGGCATCGACATGGGCCCGTCCCCGACGGACGCCGCCCTGGCCGCCGACCTGGCGCTGCCGATCGAGGACCTGGAGCTGACGGTCCGGTCGTACAACTGCCTCAAGCGCGAGGGCATCCACACCGTGGGCGAGCTCGTCGCGCGCAGCGAGGCCGACCTGCTGGACATCCGCAACTTCGGGGCGAAGTCCATCGACGAGGTCAAGGTCAAGCTGATGAGCATGGGCCTGGCGCTGAAGGACTCCCCGCCCGGATTCGACCCCTCCCTGGTCGTCGACAACCAGTACGACGAGGAAGAGGACCTGGACTCCGGCTACGCGGAGACCGAGGAGCTGTAAGGCTCACCAGCCGGGCCGCCTTTCGAGGCGGCCCGGTTTCCGGCGCCGGGCACCCCGCCCGGCACCGGCTCGAGATCCCGGGTACCTGACACGGCCCGAGACACCAAGGAGAAGAAGCAATGCCCCAGCCGAAGAAGGGCGCCCGCCTCGGCGGCTCCCCGGCCCACCAGAAGCTGATCCTGGCGAACCTCGCCAAGGCGCTCTTCGAGCACGACAAGATCACCACCACCGAGGCCAAGGCGCGCCTGCTGCGCCCCTACGCCGAGCGGCTGATCACCAAGGCCAAGAAGGGCGACCTGCACAACCGTCGCCAGGTCCTGGCCGTGCTCCGCGACAAGGACATCGTGTTCCGCCTGTTCGACGAGATCGCGCCGAACTACGAGAACCGTCCCGGCGGCTACACCCGCATCATCAAGGCCGGCACCCGCAAGGGCGACAACGCCCCCATGGCCGTGATCGAGCTGGTCGAGGCGCTGACCGTGCAGCAGACCGCGGTCCGCGAGGCCGAGGCCGCCACCAAGCGCGCGAGCAAGAAGACCGCCGCCCCGGCGCCGGCCGCCGAGCCCGAGGCTGTCGAGGAGGCTCCGGCCGCCGAGGCCGAGACCGCCGAGACCGAGGCCACCGAGGCTGAGGCCGCCGAGAAGGAGTAAGTCCTTCCGGCTCGCTGTGAGCTGTGAGCCCGCCGTCTCCTCGGAGGCGGCGGGCTTTCGCGTGGGTGGGGCCGGGGCAACCCCCTGCGCCACAATGGACTGATGAGCACCGAGCCCGCCCCCGGCCACGTCCGCATCCGCCTCGGCCTGGCCTACGACGGCACGCACTTCTCCGGCTGGGCGATCCAGCCGAAGCGGCGCACGGTCTGCGGCGAGCTGACCGAGGCGCTGTCGACGGTGCTGCGGCGCGACGTGACGCTGGTGGTGGCCGGCCGCACCGACGCCGGGGTGCACGCCAGCGGCCAGGTCGCGCATCTGGACGTCCCCGCCGGACTGTGGGCCGAGCACGAGGAGCGGCTGCTGCGGCGCCTGGCCGCCGTCCTGCCGGGCGACGTGCGGGTCTGGTCGGCCGCGGTCGCGCCCGCCGGCTTCGACGCCCGCTTCGCCGCGAAGGGCCGCCGCTACGCCTACCGCGTCACCGACGTCCCCTACGGCCCGCACCCGCTGCGCCGCAACGACGTCACCTGGCACCCGCGGCCGGTGGACCCCGCGCTGATGAACGAGGCGGCGACCGCCCTGCTCGGCGAACACGACTTCGCCTCGTACTGCAAGAAGCGCGAAGGCGCCACGACGATCCGCTGCCTGACGCGCCTGGAGTGGACGCGGGAAGCCCCCACGTCGCTGACGCCCGGCGGCCTGCTGGTCGCCGACGTCCGGGCCGACGCCTTCTGCCACTCCATGGTCCGCAGCCTCGTCGGCGCCCTGCTGGCGGTGGGGGAGGGGCGCCGGCCGGTCACCGATCCGGGACGCATCCTGGCCGAAGCGGTCCGCTCGCCGGAAGTGAAGGTCGCGCCGCCGGAGGGGCTGACGCTGGAGGAGGTCGTCTACCCGCCGGACTCCGAGCTCATGGCGCAGCAGGGGAAGACGCGGCGGATCAGGGTGCTGGGAGCGGACTGAGCCGCGCTCAGAGCACCGGGTCCGGCTCAGTTGCCGGGCTTTCCGCCTCTGCGCTCAGAGCACCGAGCCTGGCTCAGCTTGCCGGGCTTTGCGCCTGCGCGCTCGGACCACCAAGGTCTGGCTCAGCTTGCCGGGCTTTGGCCTGCGCGCTCAGAGCGCCGGGTCGCTCTTGCCGAGCTCTCCGCCTCCCCGCTCGGACCACCAAGGTCTCGCTCAGCTTGCCGAGCTCTCCACCTCCGCGCTCAGGCCTTCGCGCTCAGGCCTCCGCGCTCAGGCCTCCGCGCTCAGGCCGCCGGGCTCTCCTCCGCCTCCGCGACCTCCGCCGTATCCGCCACGCCCAAAGCCGCCTCCAGCTCCACCAGCGCCTGCCGGGCGTCCGACAGCACGCTCTCCGGCTCGAACAGCGCCAGCGTGAACTGCCCGGCCCGGTCCGGCGTCCCGAACGTGATCACCTCGATCAGGTTCGTCGTGTGGTTCAGCTCCAGCGCCGCGGTCTGCCAGATGCTCACCGCCGACAGCAGCGGCGCGTCCCTGGCCTCGGCCAGCGCGCCGGACAGCATCGCGGCGTTCGCGGCGGCCCACTGCAGCAGCGGGAAGCGGCGCGGCCCGTCGTGGCCGCCGTCGTCGGGGGAGCGGAAGCTGTGGCTGTCCAGGAAGGCGCGGTTGCGGGCGAGCTCGTCGCGCAGCACCGTGAGCACCTGCTCGCGGCGCTCGGCCTCGTCGATCCGGCGGTCGACGAAGAGCCCGAAGATGCCGGCGCCGAAGCCGAACAGGTCCATGACCGGCTCGGCGTTGCCCGGCCAGCGGTCCGTGGCGAACCACGCGACGGCCACCGCCACCGAGCCGCCGAGCAGAAGCGCGGTGATGATGGTGACCGTCCGGCGGTCCAGTCGCTCCAGCATCGCGGCGGGCGGCGGCTATCGGCGGTTGTGCGAGGCGGCCAGCGCCTGCTCGGGGGCCTGCTTCTGCCGGGTCTCGGGGCGGGAGAGCAGGATCAGGTCCATGCCGAACTGGCCGTGCCGGGTGCCCGGGCCGGTGAAGTCGACGTGCTGGCGCGCCTCGATCTTCAGCTCGGCCGTCTTGAGCAGGGTGGCCACGCCGTCGGGCAGGTACTTGCGGGTCAGGTAGAGCCGGATGCTGTCCTCCGGCGGGAACATCACCGTCGAGCGGTCCGGCAGCGTGATCTGCACCGCCTCGCCGGTCGCGTTGCGGTACAGCATCGTGATGGCGATGCCGTGGCCCTCCTCGGCCGCGCCGTTGAACTCCAGGCCGGGCCCGTTGAGGTCGACGGTCAGGTCCGTGTAGTGCTGCAGGGAGCACGTGACGAACTCGCGGAAGCGGCGGCTGCGGCGGTACTCGTCGGCGGCGCGGGCGATGTCCGCCTTCGTCACCGAGGACGTCGTCGCCACCTCCAGCAGCAGCCGGTCGTTCGGCCGCAGCAGGTTCGAGCACAGCATCCGCAGCAGTTCGGCGTCCTCGTCGAAGTTCGCCAGCGTGTTCCCGAGCAGGGAGAACAGGAAGCCCTGGTCCGGCAGCACCCAGTCGAGCCGTTTGCGGAGCTGCCGGACGTTCGCCTCCTCGGAGAAGTCCAGCTGCAGCGGCATCAGCCGCACCGGGTTCAGCGGCAGCGCCCGGAACGGCTGGTGGACCAGGAAGCGCATCATCTCCGGGCTCATGTCGACCGGGACGAACGCGATGTCCGGCTTCTCCCGCAGCATGTCGGACAGGACGACGAAGTCCTTCTCCCCGGTCCCCGGGCCCAGGCTGACGTAGTGCAGGTCCTGTCCCAGCGCGGTCCGCGCCACCGTCCGCCACCGCCGCGCGAAGCTGTCCAGGCTCTCGCGCATCACCGGGTAGAACCGGTCGGCGACGGCCTCGCCCCAGGCGACCGTGGACTCCACGCCCCAGTAGGAGAACCCGGACTCGATCCGCTTGCCGGTACCTGGGGCGCTCAGCCCGCCGGTCAGCTCCGACAGCTGGTCGGCCAGGTCCGCACCGGCGGTGAGGTTGGTCCAGGGGAAGTCCGAGTCCGGCTCCGAGGTCAGGCGACGGAGCGCTATGTCGGCGTCGTTGAGCAACGGGCCCTCCCCATGGGCGTCGCCAGAGCGGGTGGCGGCCCGCCGGTGATCAGTCCGGCCAGGCTATCAATGCTCGGATTTGATGGGAAGGCTGCGCCACCGGGCGCGTTCGTGCGCTTCAGGCCGCCGTCCGCGCGTTCCGCAAGCGGATCCCGCTGAATCCCAGCGTCGTGGTGATCACCTGATCCCAGAAGGGCAGCAGCGCCGGCAGCACCCTGAGCTGGATGTCCGCCTCCTCATACAGCTCGAACAAGTTCCGCACGCGCTCGGCCGGCCCCAGCGGGACGACCTCCGTCTCCGCGACGTGGGCGTGCCGGCTCTCGTCGATCGGCCGGAAGTCCCGCGCGTCCAGGCGATACGCGTACAGCTCCGCCGTCCGGATCCGCTCCAGCCAGCCGTATTCGACCGCGTGCACGCGCAGCCCGCCGCCGGGCCCGATGATGCGCTCGCGGTCCTCCTCCGCCGTGGTCGGCGTGACCCACGCCAAGGCGCGCGGGCACTGTCGAGGGAACCAGTAGTCGGGTGCGCGGTCGTGATCGACAGCCCAGACGTACGCTTCCGGTTGCCGGGCCGTGGCGGCGACATGCGGGACGAAGCGGGTGATCGTCGGGTCTTCCGAGAAGTGCAGGACTTGCCCTGGTTCCGGTCGCATCCGTCCGTTTTACAGCAAGGCCCCCAGCACCGCGCCAATACGTTTCCGCGCATCGGGATCCCCTATAGCGATCCGCACGCAGGCGTCCTTCACGATCGCGGCACCGGTGTACTCCAGAACAGTACGCAAGGTGGCGATCGCACCCTCACCCCGCCCGGGGTTCGCGGCGTTGATCCATCCCGTCGGCTTGTCGCAGATCTCCGTCCCGCCGACGGTCCAGTCCAGAAGGTTCTTGAAAGATCCCGGCAGCGTTCCCGCGTATTCCGGAGTGCATATGAGTACCGCATCAGCGTCCGCTATAGCGGCCCGCAGCGTGGCGACTTCCGCAGGCAGCGGATCGGCGTCCATATCCGGGTTGAAGTGGGGAAGCTCTCCGAGTCCTTCGTAGAACACCGCACTGTCCGGTCCGCCCGCCACCTCCTGCACCAGCCGCAGCATGGCCTCGTTCGAGGAACCCTTACGCACCGACCCGCACAGCAGCAGCACCTGAGCCATACCCCGACGCTATAACCACTCGCGCGACTAAGAAGGCCTGAGCGAGACTGCCACCTATGGGCCATATCGACGTCAACAGCCTCCAGTACCACCTCCCGGACGGTCGCGTCCTGCTCGAGGACGTCTCGTTTCGGATCGGCGACGGCGACAAGGCAGCCCTGGTCGGTGCGAACGGCGCGGGCAAGACCACACTCCTGCGCCTCATCGCCGGCGACATAGAGCCCACGAGCGGCGCCGTGGTGCGCTCCGGCGGCCTCGGCGTGATGCGGCAGTTCGTCGACCGCAAACCGGAGGAGGGCCAAGAGCCCCCGACGGTCCGCACCCTCCTGCTCTCCGTCGCGCAGCCCACGCTGCAGAAGGCAGCTGTGGAGTTGGAGTCTGCGGAGCTGGCGATGATGGAGGACGACTCCGAGCCCACGCAGATGCGCTACGCCCAGGCGCTCGTCGATTGGGGCGACGCAGGCGGCTATGAGGCGGAAACGCTATGGGATACCTGCTGCACCATCGCTATCGGCGTTCCCTTTATCCAGGCGCAGTTCCGCGCGGCCTCCACGCTCTCCGGCGGTGAGCAGAAACGCCTCGTCCTAGAAGCACTCCTGCGCGGCCCGGACCAGGTCCTCCTGCTCGACGAGCCGGACAACTTCCTCGACGTCCCCGGCAAGCGCTGGCTGGAAGAAGCCATCAACGAGACCGTCAAGACGGTCCTGTTCGTCACCCACGACCGCGAACTTCTGGCGCGCACCGCTAAGAAGATCGTCACTGTAGAGGTCGGATCCAGCGGCGGCATCGGCGGCTCCGTCTGGATCCACGGCAGCGGCTTCGCGAACTACCACGAGGCGCGCAAAGCCCGCTTCGACCGCTTCGAAGAGCTCCTGCGCCGTTGGGAAGAAGAACACCGCCGCCTCAAGGACCTCGTCGTCGAGCTTCGCCAGCAAGCCAAGAACAGCGAGGCCATGGCCGCGAAGTACCGCGCGATGTGCACACGCCTGGAGAAGTTCGAGCAGGCCGGTCCGCCGCCCGCACCTCCGCGCGAGCAACAGGTGAAGATGCGCCTTAAGGGCGGACGCACTGGTGTCCGCGCTTTCGAGTGCGTGGATCTGGAGTTGAGCGGCCTTATGAAGCCGTTTTCCACGGAGATCTTCTATGGAGAACGCGTAGCGGTCCTCGGCGGGAACGGCTCTGGGAAGTCCCACTTCCTCCGTCTCCTCGGCGGCGGCGATGACGTCGCTCACACCGGAACCTTCAAACTCGGCGCACGCGTCGTCCCCGGCCACTTCCGCCAGACGCACCGCCAGCCGGCGCTGGAACAGAAGACGCTCCTGGAGATCCTGTGGGAGGAGTTCTCTTTCCAGCGCGACAACGCGTCCCCGACGCTTGCGCGCTATGCGTTGAACGAACAGGCGGAACAACGCTTCGGCAACCTCTCCGGCGGCCAGCAGGCGCGCTTCCAGATCCTGCGGTTGGAGCTCAGCGGCGCCACGATGCTGCTCCTGGACGAGCCCACCGACAACCTGGACCTGATGTCGGCCGACGCGCTGGAGGCCGGCCTGGAGGCGTACCAGGGGACCGTGATCGCCGTCACCCACGACCGGTGGTTCGCCCGAGGCTTCGACCGCTACGTGGTCTTCGGCTCCGACGGCCGGGTCTACGAGGCCTCCGAGCCGGTGTGGGACGAGCGGCGCCCGGACCGCAGGCCGGTCAAGTCCGGCGCGAAGTCGTAGGCATCGGCCCGCCGAAGCCCCGGGCATCTGCCGGCCGGGGTCATGAGCACCCTCGGCCATCAGGTAAAGTGGAGGCTTGGTGCGTCCGACCCGCGTCCGTACAAGACCATGACCCTGGCGTTGCATCCGGGGAAACGGAAAGTACGGCGAGGCCACACGCGCCTTTAGGCATGCCTTGTACTCACGACGACGGCGTGCTTCTTCACCGCGTAAACGTCTACGACACACGCCAGGAGCATTTCCGTGCGTACGTTCAGCCCCAAGCCCGGTGACGTGCAGCGTCAGTGGCACGTCATCGATGCCCGTGACGTCGTTCTCGGCCGTCTCGCCTCGCAGACCGCGAATCTTCTTCGCGGCAAGCACAAGGCGATCTTCGCGCCGCACGTCGACACCGGCGACTTCGTCATCATCATCAACGCCGAGAAGGTGCACCTCTCCGGCAACAAGCGCGAGGACAAGCTCGCGTACCGGCACTCCGGCTACCCGGGCGGTCTGCGGTCGGTCAAGTACGGCGACCTGATCGACAAGGACCCGCGCAAGGCCATCGAGAAGGCCGTCCGCGGCATGCTGCCGAAGAACTCCCTCGGCCGCCAGCAGCTGTCGAAGCTGAAGGTGTACCGCGGCGAGGAGCACCCGCACGCCGCGCAGAAGCCCGAGCCGTTCGTCATCTCCCAGGTCGCGCAGTAGTCCCGGCCACTCCACATCTTCTTAGATTTCCCAGAAAGGAACTGTGGCTGTGACCGAGGTCGACACCACCACCGAGACCGTTGACGAGTTCGCCGGCGACGGCACCGAGGAGGAGCTCACCGAGTACACCTCCGAGACCCCCGCGGCCGCGGCCGCGCCGGTCGTGCGCCGCACGGCCAGCACCTCCGGCCAGGGCCTGGGCCGCCGCAAGGAGGCCATCGCCCGCGTCCGCATCGTGCCGGGCACCGGCGTCTGGAAGATCAACGGCCGCACGCTGGACGGCTACTTCCCGAACAAGGTGCACCAGCAGCTCGTGAACGACCCGTTCAAGATCCTCGAGCTGGACGGCGCCTACGACGTCATCGCCCGCATCGACGGCGGCGGGATCTCCGGCCAGGCCGGCGCGCTGCGCCTGGGCGTGGCCCGCGCGCTGAACGCGGCCGACGCCGAGGGCAACCGCCCGGCGCTGAAGAAGGCCGGCTTCCTCACCCGGGACGCCCGCGCCACCGAGCGCAAGAAGGCCGGTCTGAAGAAGGCCCGCAAGGCCCCGCAGTACAGCAAGCGCTAAAAACACCATCTGTCCGCGCATGGCTGCGGACGCACGGTGTATACGAACGCCCCGGGAGCATCCGCTTTCCGGGGCGTTCGTACGATGTTTTCCCGGGAATACCGATCCCTAGGGTTCCACCCTCCTGCCCCCTCTAGGAGCGCGCGCATATGACCAGGCTTTTCGGCACCGACGGCGTTCGCGGCATGGCCAACCGGGATCTGACAGCGGAACTGGCGCTGGACCTTTCGGTGGCCGCCGCGCACGTCCTCGGCGAAGTGGGGGCGTTCGAGGGCCACCGGCCCAAAGCGGTGGTCGGCCGCGACCCGCGCGCCTCGGGAGAGTTCCTGGAGGGCGCCGTCGTGGCCGGGCTGGCCTCGGCCGGCGTGGACGTGCTGCGGCTGGGCGTCCTGCCCACCCCGGCGGTCGCCTACCTCACCGAGATCCTCGGCGCCGACCTCGGCGTTGTCCTGTCGGCCTCGCACAACCCCGCGCCGGACAACGGCATCAAGTTCCTCGCCCGCGGCGGCGTGAAGCTCGACGACGCCCTCGAGGACGCCATCGAGGCCCGCATGAACGAGCAGTGGTCCCGTCCGGTCGGCGCCGCCGTCGGGCGCGTCACGGACTACCCGCAGGGCGGCGAGCGCTACATCGAGCACCTGCTGGCCACCCTGCCCAACCGCCTGGACGGCCTGAAGGTCGTCGTCGACGAGGCCAACGGGGCCGCCTACCGCGTCTCCCCGGAGGCGCTGCGCCGGGCCGGCGCCGAGGTGATCGCCACGCACGTCGAGCCCGACGGCCTGAACATCAACGACGGCTGCGGCTCGACCCACCTGGACAAGCTCAAGGCGGCGGTCATCGAGCACGGGGCGCACGCCGGCATCGCCCACGACGGGGACGCCGACCGCTGCCTGGCCGTCGACGCCGCCGGCGAGGAGGTCGACGGCGACCAGATCCTCGCGGTCCTGGCGCTGTCCCTGCGCGACCAGGGCAAGCTGGCCGGCGACACCGTGGTCGGCACCGTGATGGCGAACTTCGGCTTCAAGCAGGCGATGGAGCGCGAGGGCCTGAACTTCGTCGAGACCGCGGTCGGCGACCGCTACGTCCTGGAGGTCATGCGCGCCGGGGGCTACGTCCTGGGCGGCGAGCAGTCCGGCCACGTGATCCTCACCGAGCACGCCACCACCGGCGACGGCACCCTGACCGCCCTGCACCTGCTGGCCCGCGTGGCCGCGTCGGGGCGTCCGCTGGCCGAGCTGGCCGCGGTGATGCACAAGCTGCCGCAGGTGATGATCAACGTGAAGGACGTCGACAAGGCCCGCACGGCGACCAGCGCGGAGCTGGCGCAGGCGGTCAAGGAGGCCGAGGCGGAGCTGGCCGACTCCGGCCGCGTGCTGCTGCGCCCCAGCGGCACCGAGCCGCTGGTGCGGGTGATGGTCGAGGCCGAGGACGGCGAGATGGCGCGGCGGCTGGCCGAGCACCTGGCCGGGGTGGTGAAGGCGACGCTGGGCTGAGAGCCCGGTGCGGCGGTGCCCGCGGCGCGCTGAAGGGCGCGCCGCGGGCACCTGTCTCACACCACCTGCGGGGCCCGCTCACCACATCGGGGAGCTGCCCGCGGACATCATCGGGGGCTGCTGCCCGCTCACACCATCGACTTGGGCTGCCCCGTCGTCTCCAGCACGTTCATCCACAGCTGCCCGTGCGGGTCCACCACGTTCCGGCTCGCCGTGGCCAGCGCGATCGGCAGATGCACCATCCGCCCGCTCCACTGCCCGACCACCATCTTCGTGAACCCGGCCATCCCGGCGTGCGTCGCCGCCTGCGCCAGCCGCGTGCAGTACACCGCGTCGAAGGCGTTCGCGGGCACCGACCGGATCTCGTAGCCGGGGTCCACGTACCGCACCGACAGCGGCTCGTCGCCGAACGAGTCGATGATCCGCTTCTTCAGCAGCGCCCCGATGTCGTTCAGCTTCGCGTTCCCCGAGGCGTCCGTCTGGTCCGAGGCCGGGAAGTGCTCCTGCCCCGCGCCCTCGGCGACCACGACCACCGCGTGCCCCTGCTGCTCGACCTTCTTCTTCAGCCGGGACAGGAACACGTCCACGTCGAAGGGGACCTCGGGGATCAGCGTGAAGTCGACGTCGTGGCTGGCCAGCGTCGAGTAGCAGGCGATGAAGCCGCTGTGCCGCCCCATCAGCTTCACGAGCCCGACGCCGTTCTCCGTCGAGGACGCCTCTATGTGCGCCGCGCGGATCGACTGCGCCGCCTGCGCGAAGGCCGTGTGGAAGCCGAAGGACCGGTCGATCCACGGGATGTCGTTGTCGATCGTCTTCGGGATCCCGACCACCGCGATGCGCTCGCCGCGCGCGACGGCCTCGTCGGCCAGCTTCTGCGCGCCGCGCAGCGTGCCGTCGCCGCCGATGACGAACAGGATGTTGACGCCCAGGCGCACCATCGTGTCCACGGCCACCACGGGGTCCTGGTTGCCGCGGGAGGTGCCGAGGATGGTGCCGCCGCGGTTCTGGATGTCGGCGACCGTCTGCTCGGTGAGCGTCATCGGCTCCGAGCCGTCGGTGAGGCCCTTGAAGCCGTTGCGGAAGCCCAGGACCCGCTTGACGCCGTAGGCCCGCCCCAGGTGCAGCACCAGGCCGCGGATCACGTTGTTCAGCCCGGGGCACAGGCCGCCGCAGGTGACGATGGCCGCGGTGACCTCGGAGGGCTCGAAGAACAGCTTCCGGCGCGGTCCGCCGGGGTTGAAGGCCGGCAGGCCGGCCACGTCCACGTCGCGCTTGTTGGCGATGCCCTGGACCACGTCGAGCAGGACGCGGTCGGTCTCGGTGACGTAGTGCCACGTCTCCTGGCGCTCGCCGAGCAGGTCGGCCAGCGGGGTGTCGACGGTGCGCTCTCCCAGGCGCGTGATGGCCAGATCATCGGAGGTGATGGTGAGAAGATCGGCCGTGTTCATGGCATCACGCTAACAAGATTCACCGAGTTCTCTTCAGTCCGGTCCAGCATCCGGCCTCCCGGCGCATTCCAGGCGGCTTCCAGGGTGCTTCCGGTGGGACGGCGGCCGGCTGGCCGGTGTCCGCCGGGTGGCGGGCCGTGTGTGGCAGGCGGCGCGTGGCGGGCGGCGCCGCCGGGAGTAGGCACCGAGGCGGATCCCTACTCCCGGCGGGCTATGCCGTCATCCTTGCGGGCTACCCAGACCGTCGACTTCAAGCTGAAGCGCTCGGCACCCCGCCGTCTCTACGGTGGAACCATGACCACAGCCACGACATCGACGGACCGCCCGGCCGTCCCGGCGGCGTCCGCCGCCGTGATCGAGGCGTCCGGCCTCACCAAGCGCTACAACGGCGCGGCCCGGGGGGCGGTGACCGCGCTGGACGGACTGACGCTGTCCGTCCCGGCCGGCGTCATCGGCCTGGTCGGGGCGAACGGGGCGGGCAAGTCCACGCTGATCAAGATCCTGCTCGGGCTGCTGGCGCCGTCCTCCGGGTCGGCCGCGGTGCTCGGGTACGACGTGACCGACCAGGCCGAGCGCATCAGGACCCTGGTCGGCTACATGCCCGAGCACGACTGCCTGCCGCCGGACGTGACCGCCACCGAGTTCGTCACGCACATGGGCCGCATGGGCGGCCTGCCCCCGACCGCCGCCAAGGAGCGCGCCGCGGAGTCCCTGCGCCACGTGGGCCTGCACGAGGAGCGCTACCGCCTGATCGGCACCTACTCCACCGGCATGAAGCAGCGGGTGAAGCTGGCCCAGGCCCTGGTCGGCGACCCCCGCCTGCTGCTGCTCGACGAGCCCACCAACGGGCTGGACCCGGCCGGCCGCGAGGCGATGCTGGACCTGGTCGAGCGCATCGGCGCCGAGTTCGGCATCTCCATCCTGGTCGCCTCGCACCTGCTCGGCGAGATCGAGCAGATCTGCGACTCGCTGGTCGCCATCGAGTCCGGCAAGCTGCTGCGCGCGGCCTCCATGTCGGCCTTCACCAAGGCCAGCGCGGTGCTCGCGGTCGAGGTCGACGAGGGCGCGGCCGAGCTCGCGGCGGCGCTCCGCGGCGCCGGGCTGGCCCCGCGCCGCGACGGCCGGGCCCTGCTGGTGCGCCTCGGCGGCACCGAGGAGGAGTCCGACCAGGTGTACGACGCCATCCGCGACGCCGTGGCCGACCTCGGGCTGCCGCTGAACCGGCTGGAGCGCCGGCGGCACCGGGTGGAGGAGCTGTTCGCCGACGAGGACTTCGACGAGCTCGACGGTCCCGGTGATGGCGCCGATCCCGCCGATCGCTCCGCCGAACCCGCTGCCAAACCCGCCGCCAAACCCGCCATCCCGGCCGCCGCGGCGGCGATTTCCGGCCCGAGCACCGCCGATCCCGCCGCCGCCCGAGAACCCGCCGCGGCAGCAGAACCCGCCACCCCGGCCGAAGCAGCCGAAGCCGCCGAGAGCGAGACCGACCATGAGTAGCGACACCGCCACCGCCGGGCCCGGCTCGCCCTCCGGCGTCATCCACGACATCGGCTACCGCACCTATACCGGCGAGCGCGTCGGCCGCCTGGGCATCGTCCGGGCCCTGTACTGGCACAGCTTCCGCTCCGCCTGGGGCCTGGGCCGGGGCCCGCGCGCCAAGATCGTGCCGATTCTCGCGCTGGTCATCATGTGCCTGCCGGCCGTCGCCAACGCCTTCTCGGTGTCCCGCACCGGTGTCCACGCCATCGCCTACGACGAGTACATGTACAGCTTCCAGCTGGTCCTCGTCCTGTACCTGGCGGCCGTGACGCCGGAGCTGATCTCCCGCGACATCCGCAACCGCACGCTCTCGCTCTACTTCTCGCGGCCGCTGCGCCGCACCGACTATCCGATCGCCAAGATCGGCGCCCTGATCTCGGCGATGCTGGTGCTCACCGCGTTGCCGGAGATCCTGCTCTACGTCGGCACCATCGGCTCGCTGCACGGCGGCTCCGCAGTCTGGCACGAGACCCGCGCCTTCTTCCCCGGCCTGGAGCTGGCGCTGCTGTACTCGGTCGTCTTCAGCATCCTGGCCGCGCTCCTGTCCTGCTACACCGGACGCCGCGCGTTCGCCACCGGCGCCGTGGCCGTGTTCTTCTTCGGCACCTGGGTCATCTCCTCCTCGCTGGTCCGCCTGACCGGCTACCGCCCGCACTTCGTCCACGACGGGGGCTCCGACGGCGGCGGGTACTTCGTGCGGCCGACCTCGACGGGCAGCGGCCCGAAGATCTCCGGCCTGCTGAACCCCGCGAACCTGCTGGAGGGCCTGAAGGACTGGGTGGTCGGCCGGGCCCCGAAGAACTCCGACATGCCCTATCCGGGCAGCTTCGGCATCGTGTACCTGGCCGTGGTCGTCGTGCTGTGCGCGCTGGCCGTCCTCCTCCTGATTCGCCGCTACCAGAAGGCGAGCCTGCTGTGACCATCGACGACATCCCCGGGCAGCGCGAGATCGCCGGGCCCGCACCCGCGCCCGCGCCGGCCCCGGCCGGCGCCGGCGGACCGGCCGAGATCGTGCTGGACAACGTGACCCACTGGTACGGCAACGTGGTCGCGGTCAACGACATCACGATGACCATCGGCCCCGGCGTGACCGGCCTGCTCGGCCCGAACGGCGCCGGCAAGTCCACGCTGCTGCACCTGGTCTCCGGCTTCCTGTCGCCCTCGCGCGGCACGGTCACCGTGGCCGGGCAGACCGCCTGGCACAACCCCGGCATCTACAAGGTGATCGGCCTGGTGCCCGAGCGCGACTCGGTCTACGCCTTCCTGACCGGCCGGCAGTTCGTCGCCGCGACGGCCAAGCTGCACAAGCTGCCCGACGCCGAGGCCGCCACGGCCCGCGCGCTGGCCATGGTCGAGATGGACACCGAGGCCGCCGACCGCCGCATCGAGACCTACTCCAAGGGCATGCGCCAGCGCATCAAGGTGGCCGCGGCGCTCGTGCACGAGCCGCGCGTGCTGCTGCTCGACGAGCCGTTCAACGGCATGGACCCGCGCCAGCGCATGCACATGATGGACCTGCTGCACCGGCTCGGCGACGCCGGCCACACCATCGTGTTCTCCTCGCACATCCTGGAGGAGGTCGAGCGCCTGTCCGGCACGGTGCAGGTGATCGTGGCCGGCCGGCTGGCCGCCTCCGGCGACTACCGCACCATCCGGCGCCTGATGACCAGCCGCCCGCACGTCTTCCAGGTCGCCTCCAGCGACGACCGGGCGCTGGCGGCCGCGCTGATCGGCCGGCCGTCGGTCAACGGCGTGGAGCTGAACCCCGCCGGGGGCCTGGAGGTCCGGGCCGGCGACTACGGCGCGTTCAGCCGGGAGCTGGCGGCGGTGGCGCGCGAGCAGGGCGTGCGGCTGCGCGCGGTGCTGCCCGCCGACGAGTCGCTGGAGTCCGTGTTCACCTATCTGGTGGCGTCGTAAGGAGCTGACACAGATGTCTACCGTCTTCAACCCCACGATCGCCGCCATCACCCTGCGCGGTCTGCTGGGCCGGCGCCGCTCGCTGCTGATCGCGCTGCCGCCGGCGCTGCTGCTGGCCCTGACCATCGGGCTGCGCGCGGCCACCAACATCAACAGCTCGCACGACTTCGGCTGGCCCGGGGTCGTGCTCGGCCAGATCGGCCTGGTCACGCTGCTGCCGCTGACCGCGATGATCATCGGCACCTCGGTGCTGGGCACCGAGGTCGACGACTCCTCGATCCTGCACCTGCTGGCCACCCCGGTCAGCCGGACCACGGTGATGCTCACCAAGTGGATCGTGGCCTCCGCCGCGACCCTGGTGTTCGCCGTGGTGCCGATCGCGGCCGCGGCCTTCATCGGCACCTCCGGCTACGTCGACAACCCCGGTCCGCTGGACATGACGTTCACGCCGGTCAAGGGCGACACCTCCGAGGCGGTCGGCGTGATCGTCGCCGCCGCGATCGGGGCCGTCGTCTACAGCGCGTTCTTCCTGTTCCTGTCGGTGGTGACCAAGCGCTCGGTGGCCGTGACCCTGATCTACATCCTGGTCTGGGAGAGCCTGCTGACCCGCTATGTCAGCGGTCTGCGGCTGCTGTCGATCGGGCAGTACGAGCTGGGCCTGGCCGACAAGATCGGGCACCTGCCGAACCTCGACGCGAACCTGTCGATGAGCACCTCGGTCATCATGTCCGTGGTCTTCACGGTGGTGGCGCTCGGCTACGGCACGCGGCGGCTGCAGTCGTTCCGGGTGTCCGGGGAAGCCGCCTGAGGTAAGAACGCACACCGGCCGAACAGGCTCCGCGCACGCGACCGCGTGCGTCGTGAGCCTGTTCGGCGTTTCACGGCCCGCTCACCGGTTCCAACCGATCCCCCCGGCGCGGCATTGAGTACTGGCGAGTCGGCCGTTAACGGGAGGGTGGATGAGCGACGAGGAAGACTTCCGGCAGTTCGCCGCGAGCCGCCAGAGTCAGCTGCTGCGCAGCGCGTACTTGTTGTGCGGGGACTGGCACGGTGCCGAGGACCTGGTGCAGACGGCATTCGGGCAGCTGTACCGCTCGTGGCGCCGGGTGAAGCGTGTCGAGTATCCGGACGCCTACGCCAAACAAGTGCTGTACCGCTGCCACCTGTCGGCCAAGCGCAGGAAGAGGTTCACGACGGTGCCCATCGACTCGGTGCCGGAACCGGCTGCGCCGGACTCCGGCATCGGCGACGGCAACACCGAGGTCCTGATCGAGGCCCTAGCCGGCCTGCCGGACCGGGCCCGCGCGGTGGTGGTGCTGCGGTTCTGGGAGGACTACTCGGTCGCGCAGACCGCCGGCGCCCTCGGCATATCGGAGGGCACGGTGAAGAGCCAGACCTCGCGGGCCTTGGCGATGCTGCGGACCCGGATCGGCGACTCGCTCAGCGACATCCGTCGCGACTGACGAAGGAGGAATCGATGACGGACTTCGAGAGCGAGGCTGTCAGGACGCTGTTCCAGGACGCGGACCTGGAGCACGTCCCCGCCTCACGCGACCTGATCGGCCCCGCGGTGGCCTGGGGGAGCAGCCGCCGGCGCCGCGACCGGTGGACGGCTGCCGGGGTGACCGGCGTCGTGGCCGCGGTGGCGGTCGCCGGGGTCATGGCGTTGCGGCCCGGCGGCTGGCCGGAAGCCGTCTCGCCCGGCCACGTCGGGCCGACACAGAGCTCTGCGAATCCCTCCCAGCAGGGGATGACCGGGACGGCCGCGCTGCGGGAGCAGGAACTGCTGGACTTGTTGACGCCCTACCTCCCGGCAGGAGACCGCATCACCTGTCAGGACTTGGGCGGCACGCACAGTGGAGAATGCAACGCACTGATGGTCAGCGGCATCACCGGTACGAACTACGCGCAGTGGAGCCCCGGGATCTACGACTATCAAGCGAGTCCGGCCGACTCGAAGTACTGCCACGCCCACAAGGCGACCGCGATGATCCCCTTGGTCTCCGGATCGGTCGCCGTGCCCGGGGGGACCGTCCAGGTGACGTCGGCCGACTGCGAAGCGCAGGTCAACGCCCAAGCAGGGGCGCTGACCGAACCCGCGGCGCTGACCTTCCACGAAGCGGCGTACGAGTTCGTCCCCTCGGGCGTCGCTCCGGCGTACAGCATGGAGCTGTTCGAGCTGGTCCGGGAGATGCCGTGGAAGCCGGGCGACGAGATTGCCGACGCGCACGCCCTGTGGGGCTTCGATCAGAACGGTCCGGTGCTGAGCCCGCAGCAGTTCGCGACCCTGGTGAACTCGCCGGTCTTCGGCGACGTCCGCCAGCAGGTGGCGGACCTGAACCTGGAGGCGGCACAGCCGGCCACCGGCGCGCCGCCCAGTCCGTCGCACTCGCGATGAACCCCTGATGCGCGGGCCGGAACTCGACTTCGACCCGCGCATCGCCTGCCCGGCGAGCAGACGAGGTTGATCAAGCCGATCAGGCAGATCAGGCAGCGCAGATGGATCTGGAGAAGCAGAGCCCGTAGAACAAGCAGGGCGAGCAGGGCCCGTAGGGCAAGCAGGGCGGCAGGGCAAGCAGGGCCAGCAGAGCAACCAGAGCAAGCAGCTCAGGGCTTGCGCAGCCGCACCCGCTCCACCCGATGGTCAGCCCCCTTGCGCAGCACGAGCCGCGCCCGTCCCCGCGTCGGCAGGATGTTGTCCATCAGGTTCCGCTCGTTGATCGACGTCCAGATCTCCAGCGCCAGCCCGCGCGCGGCCTCGTCGGACAGCGAGGCGTACTTGTGGAAGTACGACTGCGGATCGCTGAACGCCGTCGAGCGCAGCGCCAGGAACCGGTCGGTGTACCAGGCTTGCAGATCCGAGCGGCGCGCGTCGAGGTAGATGGAGAAGTCCAGGAAGTCCGACACCGCCAGCGAGGTCCGGCCGTCGGCGCGGGTGCGGGCCGGCTGCAGCAGGTTCAGGCCCTCCACGAGCAGGATGTCCGGCCGCTTCACCTCGACGCGCTCGCCCGGGACGATGTCGTAGACCAGGTGCGAGTACACCGGCGCCTCGACCGCCTCCTGACCGGACTTCACCGCCGACAGGAAGCGGAGGAACGCGCGCTGGTCGTACGACTCCGGGAAACCCTTGCGCCCCATCAGGCCGCGCCGCTCCAACTCGGCGTTCGGATACAGGAATCCGTCCGTTGTGATGAGTCCCACTTCCGGATGCTCCGGACTGCGCGCGAGCAGCTCTCGCAGGGTTCGGGAGAAGGTGGACTTACCGACTGATACCGATCCTGCGATGCCGATCACGAAAGGCGGCGCGGTCTCAGGGGTCCACTGCCCCTGCCGGTCCGGGTCGACGGCGCCCACGGCGAAGGACGCCAGAGTCCCGCGCAGCTTCGAGGTGGCCCGCACATACAGGCTCAGGAGCTGCGTCAACGGCAGGTAGACGTCGCGCACCTCGTCGATGTCGGTGACGTCGAGCAGACCGCGCAGGCGCTCGATCTCCGGCTCGGTCAGCGGCAGCGGGGTGCGGTCCCGCAGGGCGGCCCACTCCTCCCGGCTGAACTCCAGGAAGGGGCTGGGAGCGGACGGAGCGCTAGTGGTCACCCGTCCCACCCTACCGACTGGTAGCCATGCCTGAATTGGTCTGTACCAATCCAGGTCAGCGGGCATACCACTATGCTCTGGACCCATGTGCGGAATCGTGGGTTACGTGGGCTCCCAGCAAGCGCTCGGGATCGTCATAGAGGGTCTGCGTCGGATGGAGTACCGGGGCTACGACTCGGCGGGCATCGCCGTGGTCGACCGGTCCGGCGGCGAGGCCGTGCTGGCCGGGGCCAAGAAGGCCGGGAAGCTGGCGAACCTCGAGCGGGAACTCGACGCCCGGCCCCTCCCGGCCTCGACCACGGGCCTGGGCCACACCCGCTGGGCCACCCACGGCGGGCCGACCGACGGCAACGCCCACCCGCACTTCAGTGCCACCGACCGCGCCTACGGCGCGACCACCGGCAAGGTCGCGGTGATCCACAACGGCATCATCGAGAACTTCGCACGCCTGAAGGCCGAGCTGTCCGGCGAGGGCCTGGAGTTCCTGTCCGAGACCGACACCGAGGTGGTCGCGCACCTGCTGGCCCGCGACTTCGAGGAGGCCGGCGACGGCGACCTGGGCGCGGCCATGCGCCGGGTCGTGAACCGGCTGCAGGGCGCCTTCACCCTGGTCGCCGTGCACGCCGACGCCCCCGACGTGGTGGTCGGCGCGCGCCGCAACTCCCCGCTGGTGATCGGCGTCGGGGAGGGCGAGGCGTTCCTGGCCTCCGACGTCTCGGCGTTCATCGCGCACACCCGCGAGGCCATCGAGATGGGCCAGGACCAGGTCGCCGAGGTCTTCCGGGACGGCTCGGTGAAGATCACCACCTTCGCCGGCGAGGTCGTCGAGGGCAAGCGCTTCCACGTGTCCTGGGACGCCTCGGCCGCCGAGAAGGGCGGCTACGACTGGTTCATGCAGAAGGAGATCGCCGAGCAGCCGCAGGCGGTCGCCGACACCCTGCTGGGCCGGGTCAACAGCGACGGCAGGCTGAAGCTGGACGAGATGCGGCTGTCCGAGGACGAGCTGCGCGCCATCACCAAGATCATCGTGGTCGCCTGCGGCACCGCCTACCACGCCGGCCTGATCGCCAAGTACGCCATCGAACACTGGACCCGGATCCCGGTCGAGGTCGAGCTGGCCAGCGAGTTCCGCTACCGCGACCCGATCCTGACCAAGGACACGCTGGTGATAGCGATCTCGCAGTCCGGCGAGACCATGGACACCCTGATGGCCATCCGGCACGCCCGCGAGCAGCACTCCCGGGTCCTGGCGATCTGCAACACCAACGGCTCCACCATCCCGCGCGAGTCCGACGCCGTGGTCTACACCCACGGCGGCCCGGAGATCGGCGTGGCCTCCACCAAGGCCTTCCTGACCCAGCTCACCGCCTGCTACCTGGTCGGCCTGTACCTGGCGCAGGTGCGCGGCGTGAAGTTCAACGACGAGGTCGCCGAGGTCCTGACCCAGCTGTCGGACTCCCCGGCGGCGATCGCCGAGACCCTGAACCGCATGGAGCCGGTCCGCAAGCTGGCCCGCGACATGGTCGGCGCGCGCACGGTGCTGTTCCTGGGCCGCCACGTCGGCTACCCGATGGCGCTGGAGGGCGCGCTCAAGCTCAAGGAGCTGGCCTACATCCACGCCGAGGGCTTCGCCGCCGGCGAGCTCAAGCACGGGCCGATCGCGCTGATCGAGCAGGACCTGCCGGTCGTGGTCGTGGTGCCCTCGCCGAAGCGGCCGCTGCTGCACGACAAGATCGTCTCCAACATCCAGGAGATCCGCGCCCGCGGCGCCAAGACCATCGTCATCGCCGAGGACGGCGACGACGTGGTGGCGCCCTACGCGGACTTCCTGTTCCACGTCCCGGAGCTGCCGATCCTGCTGCAGCCGCTGGTGGCCACGGTCCCGCTGCAGGTGTTCGCCGCCGAACTGGCCGACGCCCTGGGCTACGACGTGGACCAGCCGCGTAACCTGGCGAAGTCGGTCACGGTGGAGTAGCGGTACACGAAGTAAGGACTCGCATGATCCTGGGTGTGGGCATCGACGTGGTGGACGTCGACCGGTTCGCGGCGTCGCTGGCCCGCACCCCGGCTCTGCGGGAGAAGCTGTTCACGCCCGAGGAGCGCACGCGCGGCACCGCCTCCCTGGCCGCACGCTTCGCGGCCAAGGAGGCGCTGGCCAAGTCGCTCGGCGCCCCGCGCGGCCTGCGCTGGCACGACGGCGAGGTCGTGACGCTGCCGGACGGCCGCCCGGAGCTGCGGGTGACCGGGACGGTCGCGGCGCTCGCGGAGTCGCGCGGGATCAAGACGTTCCACGTGTCGCTGTCGCACGACGCCGGGATCGCCTCGGCGGTGGTGATCGCCGAGGGGTGAGCGTGCGTTGGCCGGCGCTTCCCGGCCTGCCGTCGCTGCCCAGCCGGTTCGGCTACCTGGGCAGCGACTGCTGGCGAGCCCGCTGCGCCAGCCGCTCCCGCCGCCGCTGCGCGAACCGCGAAAGCCGGCGCACCCGCAGATTCGTGTGTTCGACCTGCCCGCTGAGCGTGAGCCGGATCGCGTCGGACGCGGCCGCCCCGAGGCCCGGCTGGCCGAGGTTGGCGTGCCGCGTGGCCAGCCCCGAGGTGTCGAGCACCGTCCCGGCCGGCACCAGGAAGCGCAGGTTGGCGTGCCGCACGTCCAGCACCACCTCGACCTCGCGCGCGCCGCTGAACACCGCTTCGGTGAAGTCCAGCACGACGTTGCCGTGCCGCACCGTCACGTTCAGCTGCCGCGGCACCAGCCAGGCGCCGCGCTTGGCCGTGTTCCCGTGCGAGATGGTGATGTTCTGCGAAGCCTCCGCCTCGCTCCGGCGAACTACGCCGGCCTGCTGCGCCGAAGCGGGCAGGTCCTTGGTCAGCTTGTCCAGCTCGCCGTAGGTCCGGGCGCTCATCGCCGCCTCGATCCGCTGGTCGAGCTCCTCGCCGTCGATCCGTCCGTCGCCGGCGGCCACCCGCAGCTGGTCGATGATGATGTCCCGGTCCTCGTGCGAGGCTCGCATCTCTGCTCGCGGCAGTTGTTCCTCCCCTGACATGCCTGAGATCCTATCGACGCTCCCCGGGCCGTGACAGGGTGGACACATGCTGAGGGCGCATTCGGTCGAGCAGGTCCGGCACGCGGAGGCGGCGCTGATGGCGCGCCTGCCCGAGGGCGAGTTGATGCAGCGCGCCGTCTCCGGGCTGACGTCGGAGTGCGTCGGGTTGCTGGGCAAGGTGTACGGCGCGCGTGTCGTCGTGGTCGCGGGAAGCGGCGACAACGGCGGCGACGCGCTCTATGCCGCCGCACACCTGGCACGCCGCGGCGCGAAGGTCGAGGCCGTGCTGCTCGACGAGGCGCGAGCCCACGCGGGCGGCCTGAGTGCTTTGCGAGCCGCGGGCGGTCGGGCCACCGCGGCGGGGGAGTGGCGCTACACCTCAGCGGATCTGGTGCTCGACGGGGTGGTCGGCATCGGCGGCCACGGAGGCCTGCGTCCCGCCGCCGCGGCGCTCTTCGAGCAGATAGAGGCCGCCGGGGACGCCCTCGTCCTCGCCGTCGACCTCCCCAGCGGCATCGAAGCCGACACCGGCGAAGTCACCGGCCCCGCGGTCCACGCCGACGTCACCGTCACCTTCGGCACCTACAAGGCCGGTCTGCTCATCTCCCCGGCCGCCGAGCACGTCGGCGACCTCCGCTTCGTCGACATCGGCCTCGCGCCCTACCTCGAAGGCACCCCGGTCCTGGAAGCTCTCGAACCCGCCGACGTCGAAGCCCTCCTGCCCGCCGCCTCCGCCGAGAGCAACAAGTACCGCCGCGGCGTCGTCGGAGTCGCCGCCGGCTCGCCCCGCTACCCCGGCGCCGCCGTCCTCGCCACCGGCGCGGCGCTGCGCAGCGGCGCCGGCGCGGTCCGCTTCCTCGGCGAACGCGAGGTCAGCGACGGTGTCCTGGCTCGCCATCCCGAGGTCATGGTCGGCGAGGGCCGCGTCCAGGCCTGGATCGTCGGCCCCGGTATCGGCCCGGACAGTGCCGAGCGCGTCGAGGCTGCCCTGGCCACCGAGGTGGCGGTCCTGGTCGACGCCGACGGCCTGGCCGCTCTGACTTCGCGCGGCAAGCCTTTGGACCGCGAGCACCCGACTCTGCTCACCCCGCACGCCGGCGAAGCCGCACGCCTGCTCGGCGACCCGTGGACCGCCGAGCGCGTCGAGGCCCAGCGCCTGGCCGCCGTCCGCGAACTGGCTGACCGCTTCGCCTGCACGGTCCTGCTGAAGGGCTCGACGACCCTCGTCGCCGACCCGAGCCATACCGCCATCCGAGTGAATCGCACCGGCACTCCGGCCCTGGCCACCGCTGGCTCCGGCGACGTCTTGTCAGGGCTCGCCGGCGGCCTGCTCGCCACCGGTCTGCACGCCCTCGACGCCGCCAGCCTCGGGGCCTACCTCCACGGCCGAGCCGCCCGCGACGTCGAGCGCATCCACCCCGGCCGCCAGCTCATCGCCGGCGACCTGATCGAGGCGCTCAGCGCGGCTCGCAGGCCGGCGGCTTCCCCCGGCACGCCGGCGCGTTCACCCGGCAGGCCTACGGCTTCCAGATGAACAGCATCTCCCCAAGGCTCTGATACCCGACCGTCGCATACAGCCGCTCCTGGTCGGGCCCGGCAGGCGAGAGCCACACACAGTCCAGCCCCACGACCTCCAGCAGATGCCGCGACAGCGCCGCCGTCACCGCCGCCCCGGCCCCACGCCGCCGGAACGCCGGCCGCGTCGCGATCCCGCCGATCTCCGTCGTCCCCGCGATCGCCGGCCCGCAGCCCCCGCCGGCCATCGGCACCCCGGCCGAAGCACTCCCCGCCGCGCCCCGCGCCAGCACCGAGAACTTCCCGGCCGCCACGGAAGCCCGCAACCCGGCCACATCATCGGAGAAGTCCGCGTCGTCCTGCGGCTCGTCCGAGTCCCCGAACGCCTCGCGCTGCGCCAGCGCAACGCCGCGCAGCTCCTCATCAGAGGCCGAGGCATCGAGCACGACCACCTCGATGCCGTCCAGCTCCGCCGGCCCGACCAGCTCGGCGGCCGTCACCACCATGAACGGCAGCCGCTGCTGCACCTCGAACCCGGCCGCCAGCAGAGCCTGCTCGACCCCCGGTGCCCCGCCCGGCGCGAACTCCAGCCGCGGGGTCCGCTCACGCTTCGCGAAAGCCGCAAGCAACGCCTCTATGTCCTCAGGCGTCACTACTGCGTCGGCCTCGGGGACCGCGTAGTTCAGGAACGGATTAGCATTTCCGGCGTCGAAGCCGATGTGGAACGGCCCACACGCCTCGTTCACCACCCGGCTGCGCGCGTTGCCGTGCAGGTACCCGTTGACCTTCGCTTCCAGCGATTCCAAAATCAAGAACCCCCACCGTCGAGCTGGGCCGCAGGCCCCCGAACCGGTCCACGCGGACCGGCCCTCGCCGTCAAGACCACGACAGCCTGGCAGACTACCGTCGATGACAGACCTGACCGCCACCGATTTTCCGCCCGGCGCCACGTTGCGCGCCGAGGCGCGGATCGACCTGGACGCGATCCGCGCGAACACCCGGCGCGTGGGCCAGATCGTCGCCGAGTCCGGTGCCGGGGTCATGGCGGTGGTGAAGGCCGACGCCTACGGCCACGGCGCCGTGCCCTGCGCCCGGGCCGCCAAGCAGGCCGGCGCCGCCTGGCTCGGCACCGCGCTGCCCGAGGAGGCGCTGCAGCTGCGCGCCGCCGGGCTGACCGGCCCGATCCTGGCCTGGCTGCACCCGGCCGGCGGGCCGTGGGACGAGCTGATCGCCCAGGAGATCGACGTCACCGCCTACGCCCCCTGGGTCCTGGAGGAGATCACCGCCGCCGCGCAGCGTCTCGGCATCCCGGCGCGCGTGCAGCTCAAGGCCGACACCGGCCTGGGCCGCGGCGGCACCCAGCCGCACGACTGGCTGGAGCTGGTCGAGCTGGCCGCCAAGGCCGAGGCCGCCGGGCACATCCGGGTCACCGGCCTGTGGTCGCACTTCGCCTGCGCCGACGAGCCCGGCCACCCCTCCATCCGGGCCCAGCTGGACCTCTTCCGCCAGGCCCTGGCCACGGCCGACCACGCGGGCCTGCACCCGGAGGTCCGGCACATCGCCAACAGCCCGGCCACCCTCAGCCTGCCCGAGGCCCACTTCGACCTGGTCCGCCCGGGCCTGGCGCTCTACGGCCTCTCGCCCCTGCCGGACACCACGCCGGCGGACTTCGGCCTGCGCCCGGCGATGACGCTGGCGGCGCGCGTCGCGCTGGTGAAGAACGTCCCGGCCGACCACGGGGTGTCCTACGGGCACATCTACCACACCCAGAGCCCGACGACGCTGGCCCTGGTCCCGCTCGGCTACGCCGACGGCCTGCCCCGCAACTCCTCCAACGTCGGCGAGGTCCAGATCCGCGGCCGGCGCTACCGGGTGTCCGGGCGGATGGCGATGGACCAGTTCGTCGTCGACCTCGCAGATCCCGAGGCCGTCCGCGAGGTGCGTGTCGGCGACGAAGTGGTGATCTTCGGGCCGGGCGACGACGGCGAGCCGACGGCGGACGACTGGGCCCGCGCGACCGGGACGCTGAATTACGAGATCGTCACACGTATCGGTCCGCGTGTTCCGCGGGTATACGCCGGGAACTCGTGACGTAAGGGACCGACGGTGGACACCGCCAGCACCGTCGAGCGGAAGGGGCGTCATGGCAGTCAGCACCGCTAGGAAGGCGGGCATCGCCGGGGCCGCGGTCGGCGTGATCGCCGCCGGGGCGGCCGCCGGGTTCGCCCTGGAGCGCGCCACGCTCGGCCGCGCGTTGCGCCGGCTCGCCGAGCCCCGCCGCTTAGCCGAGCCCTACGGCACGCTGCGCGGCAGGCCCCTGACGGTCCGTGCCGAGGACGGCGTCGGGCTCTACGTCGAGGTCGACGGCCCGCAACTGAGCAGCTCGGGCGCCGGCTGGGCCCGCCGCCGCGCCGCAGGCCGCACCGAGGCCGGCCCGACCCTGGTGTTCTGCCACGGCTACGCCCTGCACCAGGACACCTGGCACTACCAGCGCGCGGAGTTCGCCGCCAGCCACCGCTGCGTGTTCTGGGACCAGCGCGGCCACGGCCGCTCCGAGCGCGGCGTGACCGCCTCGCACACCATCGACCAGATAGGGCGCGACCTGTTCACGGTCCTGGAGGCGGTCTGCCCGGACGGCGACGTGATCCTCGTCGGCCACTCCATGGGCGGTATGTCGATCATGGCGCTGGCCGCGGAGCACCCGGAGCTGTTCGGCGGCCCGGAGGCCGGGGAACACGCCCGGGTGCGGGGGGTGGCGCTGTGCTCCACCACCGACGGCCACTGGGACGAGATGACTCTCGGGCTGCCGGCCCGGGCCGCACAGCTGTTCCAGCGCACCGCCCCCGGCGTGTTCGCGCTGCTCGGCCGGGGCCACACCCTGGTGGACCGGACCCGCCGCGCCGGCACCGACCTGGCGCAGCTGCTGACCCGCCGCTACGCCTTCGCCTCCGACGTGCCGCCGGCCCTGGTGCGCTTCACCGACGAGATGCTCTCCAGCACGCCGATGGACGTCATCGCCGACTTCTTCCCCACCTTCGCCGCGCACGAGAAGGTTTCCGCCCTGATCACCCTCGCCCGGGTGCCGGTGGAGATCATCGTCGGCGACCACGACCTGCTCACCCCGGCTTTCCACAGCGAGCGGATGGCCGCCGCGATCGACGCGGCCGCCGCCCAGAGCGGCCACGCCGGCCTGGAGGTCGTCCCGGCCGGCGGCCATGTGCTGCCGCTGGAGCACCCCGACGCCGTCGACAGCGCGATCCGCCGGGTCCTGGCCCGGGTGGAGAGCCCGGGCACATCAAGCCATTAGGCCTAATCACGGTGCGGTCCGCGCGATGACCGCACAATCTGGGAGCTGTGCAGACAGCGGAAGCTCCCGATAGGGCCGGGACTTCGGAGTTCGACGACGTCTGGGTCGTCATCCCCGTCTACAACGAGGGTTCGGTGATCGCCGACGTCGTCGCCGGTGTGCTCCCGACGTTCCCGAACGTCGTGTGCGTCGACGACGGCTCGCGCGACGGCTCCGCCGACCACATCTGCCGCACGGCCGCGCACCTGGTCAGCCATCCGGTGAACCTCGGGCAGGGCGCCGCGCTGCAGACCGGCCTGGAGTACGCGCTGCTGCAGGAAGGCTCGCAGTACTTCGTCACCTTCGACGCCGACGGCCAGCACCGGGTCGAGGACGCCGCCGAGCTGGTCCGCGCGGTCCGCGACGGCGGTGCCGACGTGGCCCTGGGTTCCCGCTTCCTCGGCGGCACCGAGCACGTCCCGCGGATCAAGCGCGCGCTGCTGAAGACCGTGGCCGCGGTGTCCCCGGCGGCCCGCCGCCTGCAGCTCACCGACGCGCACAACGGCCTGCGGGTCCTGAACCGGGCCGCCGCCTCCCATCTGAAGATCACCATGAACGGCATGGCCCACGCCTCGGAGATCGTGGACTACCTGTCCCGCTCGGACCTGGCCGTCACCGAGGTCCCGGTGACCGTGCTCTACACCGACTACTCCAAGGCCAAGGGCCAGTCCCTGATCAACGGCGTCAACATCCTGTTCGACCTCTCGCTGCGATCGCGGAGGACGCCATGATCATCCAGGTCATCCTGCTCGCGGTCGCGGCGTTCTTCCTGCTGCTGTTCATCCGCCACTGGTACTCGGTGCAGACCAGGGCGCTGAAGCGGCTGGCGTTCCTGGTCTTCATCGCGCTGATGGTGGTCGCGATCCTGCGGCCCAACTGGGTGAACTCCCTGGCCCACCAGGTCGGCGTGGGCCGCGGCACCGACCTGGTGCTCTACGCGGTGGCCGTGGCCTTCGTGTTCGTGTCGGTGAACACCTACTTCCGGCTCAAGACCCAGGAGGCGCGGTTCACCGAGCTGGCACGCGCCATCGCGGTGCGGGACGCGACCGAGCTGAACGCGCGGCGGCTCGGGCGGCAGCCGGAGTCGGAGGTGCGCCGATGAGCCAGGCCACCGGCCTGAGCGCCGGGGACGAAGTCCTGATCACCGGCGGCGCCGGCTTCATCGGCTCCACCGTCGCCTCGGCCTGCCTGGACGCCGGCCTGGTCCCGGTGATCCTGGACAACCTGTCCACCGGCCGCCGCGAGTTCACCGAGGGCCGGTACTTCTACGAGGGCGACATCGCCGACCCCGACCTGCTCGACCGGGCCTTCGCCGACCACCCGGGCATCGCCGCGACCGTGCACTGCGCCGCGCTGACCATCGTCCCGGAGTCGGTCGCCAACCCGATCCGCTACTACCGCGAGAACGTCACCAAGACCCTGGAACTCATCGAGGGCCTGGTCCGCAACGACTGCCGCCGCCTGGTCTTCTCCTCCTCGGCCTCGGTGTACGCGGCCGGATCCCGCGGCGAGGTCGACGAGACCGCGCCGATCAGGCCGGCGAGCCCCTACGCACGCACCAAGGCCATCACCGAGTGGGTGCTGGAAGACGTGGCGCGCGCCGGCGACATGCACGCCATCGCCCTGCGCTACTTCAACCCGATCGGCGCGGACCCCGAGTTCCGCACCGGGAACCCGAACCCGGAGCCGCCGCACGTCCTGGGCAAGATGATCACCGCCTACCAGAGCGACGAGCCGTTCCACATCACCGGCGTGGACTGGCCCACGCGCGACGGCAGCGCGATCCGCGACTACATCCACGTCTGGGACCTGGCCGAGGCGCATGTCGCGGCGCTGCAGAACTTCGACGCGATCGTGGCGCGGCACGTGGTCCCCGGGACGCGGCACAGCGCGGTGCCGTACGAGGTCATCAACCTCGGCACCGGCGACGGCACGACCGTGCGCGAACTCGCCGACGCCTTCCAGGACGTGGTGCCCGGCGGTCTGGAGGTCGTGGACGCCCCGCGCCGCTCCGGGGACGTCATCGGCGCCTACACCGGCACCGCCAAGGCCCGCAGCCTCCTGGGTTGGGCCCCGAGGTACTCGGTCGGCGAAGGCATCCGGGACGCGCTGGCCTGGGCCCGGGTGCGGGCCGGGATGCCGGCGCCGACCCGGTCGGAGGTCGCCGCCAAGCTCGCCCGGCCGGCCCGGCCCGCCTCGGTCGTCGACGTCCTGATGCCCTACTACGGCGACGTCGGCATGATGCAGGAGGCGGTGCGAAGCGTCCTGGCGCAGCGTGACCCGCACTGGCGGCTGACGGTGGTCGACGACGGCACCGAGCCCGGCGTCCCGGAGTGGTTCGCCGGCCTGATCGCCGAACACGGCCCCGCCAAGATCCGCTACCAGCGCAACGAGACCAACCTCGGCATCACCGAGAACTTCCAGAAATGCCTGACCCTGGTCACCCATCCGCTGGTGACCATGATCGGCTGCGACGACCGCATGCTCCCGGACTACATCGGCACCGTCCGCGCCCTGATGCGTGACTATCCGAGCGTCTCCCTCGCCCAACCCGGCGTCGAGGTCATCGACGGCAACGGCGAGGTCGTCGAACCCTGGGTCGACAAGGTCAAGCGCCGCGTCTACGCCCCGCGCGTGCACGGCGCGGTGGTCCTCGGCGGGGAGTCCCTGGCCGTGAGCCTGCTGCGCGGCAACTGGATGTACTTCCCGGCCATCTGCTGGCGCGCCGAGGTCATCACCGAGGTCGGCTTCAACCCGGACCTGCGCGTGGTCCAGGACCTCGCGCTGACCCTGGAATGGGTCCGCGCCGGGGCGCAGATCGTGGTCAGCGACACGGTCTGCTTCCAGTACCGGCGCCACGCGGTCAGCGTCTCCAGCGAACGGGCCTTCAGCGGCGCGCGCTTCGCCGAGGAGCGCGACTTCTTTCTCGACGAGGCCGCCCGGATGGACGGCCTGGGCTGGCGGCGCGCGGCGCGCGCGGCCCGCGTGCACCTGTCCTCGCGGCTGCACGCGGCGACGCTGCTGCCCGGCGCGGTGCGGCGGGGGAGCCGCGAGGGGGTGCGGACGCTGGCAGGCTATGCGTTCGGGCCTTCCCGGCGCGCCGGCGGTCCGCCCGGGGGACCGGCAGGGGGAGCGGCTCGGTGAGCGGATCCGGACCCGGGGCGCTGGATCCGCCGCTGCCGCCGCCTCCGCCGCCCCCTTCGGGTCCTTCGGGTCCCTCGGGCCCTGTGGATCCTGCGGATCCTGCGGGCTCTTCGGGATCTGCGGGTCCGTCGGGTCCTGCGGGTCCGTCGGGTCCTGTGAGTTCTTCGGACTCTGCTGGCGCTGCTGTGTCTTCGGGCTCTGTGGGCTCTACGGGTTCTGCGGGTTTTTCGGGCTCGGAATCGGCGGTGATCCTGACGGCAGAGCCGAGCCGTGTGCGACGTGCGGGCAAACGCGTCGTCGGCATCCTCGGCCGTCCGTGGCTGCTGGCCCTGGTCGGCTTCTTCTTGGTCTCCATGGGCTGGGCCTTCGCGTCGCCCATGTCGACGTCCCCGGACGAGCCCTCGCACATGGTCAAGGCCGTCGCGACCGCGCGCGGAGAGTTCAGGAACGTGAGCTCGCGGCACGAGATCACCAACGGCTTCGAGAAGACCTGGCTCGGCTATCAGCTGCCGGCCAAGTACGGGACTCTCGATGCGATGTCCGCCTGCTTCCGCAACACACTGCTCTCCGCAGCGTGCGGCGAGAAGTTCGGTACCGACAACTCCACAGCGGTCGTCGAGACTTCCGCAGGTAACAACAACCCCGCGTATTACCTGCCTGTAGGGCTCCCGAGCTTGTGGCTCCCTGGGCTGGGAGCGCTATACGGAATGCGCCTAGCCTCCGCACTCCTGAACTCCGCGTTGCTCGCAGCGGCGGTCGGCATCGCCGCCGGTTGGCGCCGACCAGGCTGGCCCGTCCTTGGCGTTATCGCCTGCGGAACCCCCATGGCGCTTTTCCTTAGCGGCACGGTGAACTCCAACGGGATGGAGGCGACCGCCGCGGTCCTCGCCTGGACCTCCGGCATGTCCCTGGCGCTCGACGACGACCCCAAGCCCGGGCAGGTCACCCGGCGTGCGATCGGGCTGGCCGTCGGCGGGGTGCTGCTGGCCAACACGCGGAGCCTGGGGATCGCCTTCACCATCTCCGTGGTGGTCGCACTGGTGATCATCGCCGGGCGCCGCAAGCTGGCGTGGCTGGTCCGGTTCCGCGCCGTGCAGATCATGCTGGGGGTTCTGGTCCTCGGCTGCGTCGCGGCGTTCCTGTGGAATCGCTATGCGGCCACCCTGGACACCTCGAACCTGTCGTTCCCCACCCTGAAGGCGGGAGTGGTGTTCAACGAGGTGTTGTGGAGCTCCGGCACCTACATCATGGAAGTGGTGGGCGAACTGGGGTGGCTGGACGTCGCGCTGCCACCGGGCACGATCATCGCCTGGTACGCCGTGGCCGGTCTGCTCATCGTGTGCGCCTTCGGCGTCGCGCGCTGGCGGGAGGCGCTGGTGGCGGCGGTGCTGGTCGTCGGGACCGTGGCGATCCCGCTCATCGCCCAGGTCCTGGAGGCCAAGCGCTTCGGCATCGGCTGGCAGGGCCGCTACATCCTGGCCTGGGTCCTCGGCCTGCCCGTGCTCGCCGGTCTGCTGATGGCCCGCCGCGTCGGCGCGCATCTGCCCAGCGCACTGGAGCGACGGGTCCCCATCGCGGCGACGATCGTGCTCGGGTTCGCAGGGCTCGGGGCGTTCTACTGGTCGATGACGCGCTACGCGCACGGCGGCTGGCGCAAGTACGGCATTACGCCGATCGAGTGGAGCCCGCCCGGCGGTTGGATCGCGTGGTGGATCGTCTATGCGATCGGGCTGGCGATCCTCGTCGCCGCTGTAGCAGTTCGCCGCCGCGACGCTCTATGGCGTCCCCCTCCCGCCCCCTAGGCGGTCAGTGCTCATCGCTTTCGCTTAGCGATTCCCTGCTTAGTGATTCCGCGGTCCCGCGAAGTTGTTCATCCAGGACTGGTCTCCGGTCGCCGAGCACTCGTGGTTCGGCGCGTACTTCGGGCACGTGCCGTCGGGCTTGCGCATGGTCTGTGACACGTACGCGAGGATCTTGTAGCTGTTCGTCTTGGCGGGCATCCAGTAGTCGGACACCGATGACGCCGCGCTTCCCAGGACCAATAGGACCGCGGCCAGCACCCCGACGTGCGCCCCGAGCCGCGAAGGCACCGGCGGCCCCGAGGCCAGCCTCGACGCCGCGAACGCCGTCGCCGCGGCCCCCAGCACCAGAATGCAGTACAGGAGCTGGTTGCCGGTGCGCGGCCACAGCTGCACGGTGCCCGTCGCCCACATGCGCGAGGCCACCTCCATGCGCCACAGCCAGGTGCCGATGAACACGCACGCCACCGTCACCGCCAAGGGCCGCCGCCACCCCAGCCACAGCGCCACCCCGAGCCCGGCGAACGTCAGCACGCTGAACAGGCCCACCCCCGCCAACTCGCCCGGCGGCGGCCACTGCCCCACATCCCCGGGCATGTCCGTACGCCACATGGAGAAGAACGCCGGGTCCGTATAAGCGTCGAAGCCATACGCACGGTCCACGTTGCCCGGCCCAATGAGGTCGTTGATGTACCAGCCGCACAACACCCCGAACACGGCAACGGTCACCCCGATGAACGCCAACAGCTTCCCGACCCGCGCCTTCCCCCAAGGGAAGAGCAGCAGCACCGCAGCCACCAACCCCGGCGCACTCCACAAGGAGGAACCCGGATAGGTCAGGAACAGCACGGAGTACAGCAACCCGAACAGCCCGGCACTGACCAACACCCCCCGCCACGCCATGTCCCCGACCCGCATCGTGTGCCGCACCGAGACCACGAACAGCGGCAGCAGCACGATCATCACCACAGCGCCATACGGCTTGTAGGGATCGATGATCGCGTAGGCGGGCACCACCCCCACCACCAGTGCCCACACCGGACTCAGCACGAAGCGCCACGCCAGATAAGCCGCCGGCCCGGTGAGGGCGGCCCCACCGATCTGCATGTCCCGAAACGCCGAAGCCGTGTTCCCGTTGTGAAACAGCTGGGCCCACCACGCCAACGCATGCAGCGTCAACGGCGGATACGTCGGATTCGGACTCCCGTGCCCATGCACGATCGACTCCGACCACTGCACCAACCGCCCCGTATCCCCCGACAACCCGAAGAGCGGCCAAGGCGTCCCCCGCAACGCCACCACGATGCCGCCACCCAAGAACCCCGAAGCCAACCCCGCAAACCCCGCACAGACCACCCGCTTAGCGGCCCCATACGCCCGCCCCCCACGCCACCGATGCGCGCCCATCAGCACCCCCAGCAGCACCAACCCCAGCACACTGAAGCGCACCTGCAACGCCGCCAACGCACTGACCTGCCCCGTCCGCTCCACCGGATCCACATCAATGAAGCGCGCCGCAATCACCATCACCCCAGCCCCCATGACCGCAGCACACGCCTCCCCACCCCACCCCCCAACCCGCCGCCGCCCACCCCCGGCCCACCACCCCGCCAACCCACCGTCCTCCGCTCCCCGCCTCTCGCGACCGCGCCCGGCCGCCGATCCGCCCTCCGCGCCGCCACCCGCAGCCCCAACCGCGCTCGCCGCCGCTCCACCCGCCACGCTTGCCAGCCCTACCCCGCGCACAGCCCCCGCCGTGCTCCTGCGCGCCTCCTCGGCGTTGCCTTCCGCCGCCGCCCCAGCTGCCTTCCCCCTGACGGTGTCTTCCGGCTCGATCTCCGCAGTGTCATCGATTGAGCCCATGCCGCCGGCGCTCGCCTGCACCGCGCAAGCCGTGCCGCCCGCCCCTTCTTCCGCCCCCGCCGCCCGCACTGTTCCCGCCGCACCCGAGCTCGCGAGTACCGCGCCCGCGGCGCCTCCCGCCTCTGCTCCCGCCGCGCCGCCTCTTGTCTTCGCTCCGTTCCCGTCCCCGGCCTCGCTCTCCAGCGCCGCTCCGGCCTCCGCCGTCTGAGCCGCGCCGTCCGCCCCCGCCGTGCCCCCGCCCCCCACCTCCCGCAGCGCACCCCCCAACCCCCACCCCATAACCGCCACCACCGCCACCGGCCCCCCAACCGCCCCCGCAGCCGCCGCCCGCACCGGATCCACCGGCAGCTCCACCAAAACCCCCAACACCACCGCCCCGACACCCCAAGCGATCGGCACCCACCGATGCCGATCCACAGCCACCAACGTCGGCTGCAAAATCGCCGCCCCCATCAAGAAAACCGTCCCGACCCCCAAGACCCCCAGCACCTCATGCGACAACCCCGCCCGAGTCCCGAAGAAGACCCGCAGCACCCAAGGCCCCGCCCCCGCCAAGATCGCCGTCCCCACCACCCCCAGCACCGCGACCGCCCCCAGCGCCACCCGCACTCGCCCCCGCACCGCCGCACGATCCCCCCGTGCCGCCGAACGGGTGAGATCCGGCAGCAACATCGCCTGAATCGGCGAGATCAGCAGCAAAGGAATCCGCACCAACACGAACGCCTGCCCGAACGCGGCAGCCACCGCATCCGAATTCGCCAACCGCGTACTGGCCACCAACGGCGGCAGATTCGCAACAAGCTGCGTCAGCAGACTCCCGGCCACCAGCAGCGCCAGCCCACCCGCGGCCGACCGCTCCCCGGTCTCGAACGACGAGATCTCCAGATCGAGGCGATCGCGCCCGCCGTCCTCGAACCCCTCCCGCAACCACCACAACCCCGCCAATGCCGCAAACCCCTGAGCCGCGGCAAAGG